>Ga0209169_10000261_pt1 | contig 31899 bp, 27 predicted proteins | sample HubBroMetageWRM4_FD_188346 | JGI IMG/M metagenome (GOLD analysis project Ga0209169, IMG submission 188346) | Warmed soil microbial communities from the Hubbard Brook experimental Forest, New Hampshire - Hubbard Brook CCASE Soil Metagenome WRM 4... | ecosystem: Environmental > Terrestrial > Soil...
AGATTACGTACCGCCGTGTATTCCGGAAACACTCCCAGCGTGCGCAGATCGCGTTCCTTGCCCCCACCAATGGGAATGCGGTCGTCCAGCGGAACCACCGGCGAAGCGGCGACAATTCCCGGCACCTGCTGCAGCACCGCGTACATGTCGTCAATCGTTAACAAGTCGGGGGTCACGTTGCGCTGCGCTCCGCCCTGGTATTCGGCATCAATCAGGTTGGCCCCGATGGATTGGATCTGGCTCAGGACGTACTGCTTGCCCGTCATCCCGATCGTGACCACAAGGATTAGCGAAGCAGTCCCGATAACCATGCCCAGCGCGGTCAGCGCGAAACGAACCTTATTGCTACAGAACGTGTCATAGGCAAAACTGAGAATCTCTCCCAAGACTAACTTGGGAGGACGGCGGGCCGGCGGGATGGCAGTGGTCGCCATGTTGTTTTAGATGCTACGCGGACAGCGAAAGCCTCGCAAACCCATCACTCGCAAGAACATCACCCTTTCGAATCCGCCGCCGCCCCTTTCACGTAGTAGGCGCCCTGCCCCGGATCCAGCCGCCGTCCCTGGGCGCTGAAAATACGGGAATGCATTACTCCTGCCTTCTGTAGGGTGAATTGCAGCGTCGTCGCCAGCACCCCGAATCCGTACTTTACGCTGCGGCCGAAATTAATCGACGAAGCTTCCTCGAAATACTTGGTCGGACACGACACCTCCCCGATGCGAAACCCGAAATACACACACTGCGCGAGCATCTGGTTATCGAACACAAAATCGTCGGAGTTTTCGAGCAGCGGCAAGCGGGTGAGAACCTCGCGGCTGAAGGCGCGATATCCGGTGTGATATTCCGACAATTTGACCCGCAGGAAGAAGTTTTCGAAGGCGGTGAGAAAGCGGTTGGCCACGTACTTCCACAGCGGCATCCCACCCCGCAACGCGGTACCGCCGATAATGCGCGAACCCAGCACCACGTCGTAAACGCCGTACGCCACCATGCTGGCCATCGCGGTCACCAGTAACGGGGTGTACTGATAGTCAGGATGCAGCATGATGACCACGTCCGCGTTTGAGGCTAAAGCCTCCCGGTAGCAGGTTTGCTGATTGCGTCCGTACCCATAGTTGCGGTCATGCACAAAGCATTGCAGCCCGAGTTCCTTGGCCACGTCGATGGTGCGGTCGGAGCTATGATCGTCCACCAGAATGCAAGCGTCCACCAGGTCCGGCAGTTCGCCCACCGTGGCTCGTAGTGTCTTCTCCGCGTTATATGCAGGCAACACCACTACGATGCGTTTCTCATTGATCATCGAGCCATGATAACCCGTTACGACACGGTTCAATCCGCTCAAACGTCTTTGCCTTGGCGACTCTCTTGGTACACGAAACGCGGTACAAGATAAAACGCCGCCTGAAGATCAGGCGGCGTTTGCAGATGAGGAGTTCAACCTCGCTCAGCGGTGTCCTCCTCCATGGCCTCCCGAACTATGACCTCCCGAGCTGTGGCCGCCTGAGCTGTGGCCTGCGGAGCTATGCGATCCGGAACTGCCGTGGAAATTCCCGCCCGAACTGCCATGCGACGGAGCTGAATAGCTGCCCCGACCACCGTACGACGGGCTGCTGTACGATCGCCCGGAGTAGCCACGACCGCCGTATGAACCTCCATACGGCGAAGATCCATACCGGCCACCGTACGACGAGCCTCCATAAGAGCGGCCGGAATAACCTCCGCGGTTCTCCGAACTTGAGTAGCTACGCGACGAACCGTAAGGCGAGGCCTCATTACGCGCACTCATGGCGGACCGGTTTGCCATGCTTCCCTCCGGTGGACGCGGAACTGACCGCGACATCGACGACGCCGAGCCGCTCCTGGTGGATGAAGGTCCCTCATATGACCGCATGCTGCTCTGCGGCGGACGAGGAACGCCCCGATTCATGGCCATTTGCGACGGCTCGGTTCGCGATTGAGCTGGCGAAGCATTGCCCATGGGACGCTCGCCCATGCCGCCGCGGTTCAAACTCCCCATACTCTGCGGAGGCCGGGGAACGCTCCGTCCAGCCGGTGATGGCATTGACCGCGTCTGTGTCTGCGGGGCATGTGGCGTCGACGATCCTGCATTCCGCCCGCTCGAAGTCTCACCGCGCGCCGCAGCCATCTGACTGGCCGCTGCCCTTGACGACACTGCCGGCGGCGTCATGCGGCTGACGGTCGGCCGCGAAAATGCTCCGGAAGCAGGCCGCGCACCCGAACTGGCCTTCGCGCCCAGCTTGCTTTCCCGCGTCGGGTTCACATTCACCCGGCTGAGGGACTGAGCTCCCTTCAAGTCATTCGGAGTCAGATGGACGGAATTCCCGTGGACGGACAAACCATGCTGAAGACCATTCTGCGACATGGCGTTGAGCGCGCCCGGCTTGTTTGCGTTAGCGAAGTGGTTAGCCGATTCCGCGGTCCTCGCACCCGAAAAATAATTGTTGCTCACGCGATTGAAGTTCGCGATCCGCGCATTGCTCAGGTTGACGTTTCGAAAGTAACCGCGGCTGACGCCGTACCATGGGTGAAATGGCTCACGGAAACCCAGAGGACACCAGCCGAACCGCGGCCCAAAGCCCAATCCGAATCCCCATCCAAAGCCCAACCCGACGCCCCAACCCGCTCCGCCGTACCAGCCGACGAGTGCCGGCGCATACCACGGCCGCGCCCAGTAGGGGCCAGGTATCCATCCCCAGCCTGCGCCAACATATGCCCAGCGCCCGTAGTGGAAGGGTGCGAAACCCCAGGGGGCATCGTCGACCCAGGTCCATCCCCAAGGATTCACCCAAATCCACTGACCAGCGCTATACGGCGCCCAGCCCGGAGCAACCGCCGTTGGCGTCCATACATCGCCATAGTCGGGATAATTTTTCCAGGTTCCGTACTGGTCGAGATCTTCGGAACCAACCACATCTGGATTCACGTAACGTGCAGAAACTGAGTGGTCCTCGCGTTTGTCCCGCACCTGGCACCATTCGTCAAAGCCATCGGGCGGCGGAGCCTCCTGGGTTTGGTGCTCCAGAGAATTCCCGCCGGTGAATCGTGCCCACTCGCCGCTATGCACACGCACTGCGGGACCCTGGCCGGTGGCCTCGCCCTCGCCTTTCCTTACGGTGACCACCGTCGCGTCTCCGTTGGGATCGACGTCGAAGCGGTAGTCTCCCGGCTTGGTTAGCGTAAACGCCAGATTGGGCGTGTCAATCTCCCACACCTCGCCGCCATCAAAACGCCGCACATGCACATTCAGCGCGCCCTGGTGGAGCGACACTTGCACTGCATTGTTGTCAATGTTGGTCAGTGTCAGGCTGGTCTCAGAGTCGATGCGCATCAGCCCGTTGCCCACGTTCAATTCGGCGCGCGATTCCTTATCCGCCCACACGTTATCTGCATTAGTCAGCGGACGATTGGCTGAACCCTCCACCCAGTCCCCAGTCCCTTCGGGTTGGACAGAAATCTGCCCAGACATGTACTGCAAGCGCCCCACTCGGCCCGGAGGATCCGGAGCTTGGGGATTTCCTGCTTGAGGGTCTCCAGCTTGAGGATATGCAGGTTGAGGATATGCAGCTTGCGGATCCGGAGCTTGAGGGTATGCCCCCTGAGAATCTGGAGCCTGCGGACCTGTGGCTTGAGGATAAGCATCCTGAGGGTTGGCAGGGGCGTCTTGCGCCCATGCAGATGCGACCAATAGAACGGTGAATATGCCGGTAAGAGAGAAAAGCGAGCGCGATTTCATGACCCATCCCCTTTTTGGAGGACTGCGGGCAGTTCGCAATCTTTCCCGGAGTCGGCTGCGTTACCGCTCAACGCGAAACGCAGCCGAGTCCATTGACTCTCGCCTTACCTGCCACTACCCCTTTAAACCCGCACTCTGAAGCCGAGTTGCGCGGGGTTATGGATCGTTATCTCTTGCCTTCCTATAGATGCAACTGCAATCCCCTGAGCAACCGGGGCCTGAATCAGGCTTTAGGTGTGTGCAAACCGCTGCATCCATAACACTTATGAGGGACTTCCTCGCCCGTTCGGGCTATTGGCGGGGGCTTTGAAGTAGTAGAGAATCGCCTCAGTTAGCTTTGCGGCAGGCAGGTCCAGCAGGGAGTTGAAGTGAATAACAAACGTCGTTATAGCCGAACCAAGGCGGTCTTGCCGGTGCGAGTCTCCGGCAGTGACGGTTCCGGCGCCTACTGTGATCTCGCCCACACCTTGGACATCACCGAATCCGGCATCCGGCTTGGGGCAGTGCTTCGCCAGCTTAAAGTTGGCACCCAACTGACCATTCAATATCGCCAACACAAAGTGGAGTTTCGGGTAATTTGGGTTTCCCAGCTTACCCGCCTCAAAGAGCACCACGTAGGACTCCAGGCGGTGGTGCCGAGAGACGTCTGGGGATTAGGAGCAGATGCGAGGACGCGCCCGCAGCCTGTAGAGCCTGTCCACTCCCCTGCTCCAGTCGGAGCCTAGATTCCCAACTTCGCTTACTCGTCCACCACCCGATTGCTCAGCTTGCCAACGCCCTCGACCGTGATCTCAATTAAATCTCCAGCCACCACCGGCCCAACGCCTTCCGGCGTGCCCGTGGCAATGACGTCTCCCGGTTCAAGTGTCATCACCTGTGAGATGTAACGAATGACCACTTCCACGGGAAAAATGAAATCCCGGGTATTGCCGCTCTGCCGGACACTTCCGTTTACCCGCGTTTCGACGATCACGCCCGCCCAGGGATCGATCTCGTTCGTGACCAATGGGCCCACGGGACAGAAGGTGTCAAAACCCTTTCCCCGCGTCCATTGGCTGTCTTTTTTCTGTAGGTCGCGCGCGGTAAAGTCATTGAGCGCGGTGTAGCCGAGGATCAGCGGCCTCACATCTACGTCGGCGGAGAGCTTGTGACAGCGGCGACCCATCACTACGGCGAGTTCTCCTTCGTAGTCGGTACGCTGCGAGATTCGCGGACGCCGAATGTCTTCGCCCGAAGCCAGCAGCGACGATGGCGGCTTGAAGAAGAGCAGCGGCTCAGTTGGGACCTCGTTCCCAAGTTCGGCGGCGTGGGCACGGTAATTGCGGCCCACGCAGACAATCTTCGACGGATGCGCGGGAACCAACAACTTCGCTTCCCCGAGCGGCAGACGAGCAATCGCCTTGGTGGGCATATCCTCGACTTCGCCGCCTTCGTCCGGCGGTTTGGAAAACACGCGGGTAATTTCGTCCCTGCCAGCGACGGACTCGACCAGGCCGTATTCGGCCCGGCCGTTCAATTGGAAGCAGCAATATCTCAAAGCGCCGCTCCCACAATGCCCATCCGCTTCCCCACTCTCCCCAACACTTCCAATGCCTCCTGCAGCTCGTCTTTCGTATGGGTCGCGGTCATGATGGTACGAATGCGCGCTTTCCCCTCGGGCACCGTCGGAAACGCGATTCCTGTTCCCAGCACGCCTTCCTTGAACAGCTCGCGGGAAAAGTCCATGGTCAACCGACCGTCGCCGATGATGATCGGTGTAATCGGTGTTTCGCTGGCCGGCGTGTTCTTTCCTCCAATGTCGAAGCCTAGCAATCCCAGTTCTTTTTTCCAGAAGCGCGTGTTCTCCCACAACTTCTCCATCAGTTCCGGCTCCTGCTCCAGCACATCGAATGCCGCAATACAGGTCGCTGCCACCGACGGCGGATGCGACGTCGAAAACAGAAACGGCCTGGCCCGGTGGTACAGAAAGTCGATCAGATCGCGGGTGCCGCAAACGTACCCACCTAGCGCGCCGATGGCCTTCGAAAGCGTTCCTACTTGAATGTCCACTCGTCCGTGCACCTTGAAGTGGTCAATGGTGCCGCGCCCATTGCGCCCCAGAACACCGGACGCGTGAGCGTCGTCCACCATCATGATCGCCCCGTATTTCTCCGCCACGTCACAGAGGCCGGGCAATGGCCCGATGTCCCCGTCCATGGAAAAAACGCCGTCGGTGATCAGCAGCTTTTTACCGGGCTGGTCCTTCACGCTGGCCAATTGCTGTTCTGCGTGAGCCACGTCCTTGTGATTGAACACCAGAATCTTGGCGCGGGACAGCCGGGCCCCATCGATGATTGAGGCATGATTCAGCTGGTCGGAGATGATGAAATCGTCTTTCCCCAGCACTGCCGACACCGTACCCGCATTGGCCGCAAAACCAGACTGGAAGACCACGCAGGCTTCCACGTTCTTGAAGCGCGCAATCTTTTCCTCCAGTTCCATGTGGATCTTCATGGTGCCGGCAATGGTGCGGACGGCACCCGATCCCACTCCGTATTTGCGAGTGGCTTCGAGCGCCGCCTCGCGCAGCTTGGGATGCGTGGTCAATCCCAGGTAATTGTTCGACGCCAGGTTGATGACCTTCTTACCATCGAACGTGCAGACCGCGGCCTGTTCATCGTCCAACACACGCAACTTGAAATGTGTGCCCTTGGCCTTGAGGTCGTTCAATTGATCGGTGAGATACGAAAGCGGATTAGCGCGAACGGTAGCAGTTGCCATGAAGTCTCCAACCTTGCTTTTTGAAGGAATCGAAATCTGGACCGTCCAGTTTAAACCCGGACGGGAAAAGCGGGAACCGGGGAGGAGGTGTTTGTGCCCTATTTCCCGGAGCCGATCCACTGTCTCCGCGTACTCCGCGGAGTTTCTCTGCGATCTCCGCGATTTAGGATTTGTGCTGGCCAAACTTAACAAAACCTTAAAACGCCGAGAACGGCTACCGCGCGCGCGGAGAAACCCGTGTGGGACTGAGACAAACACTTATCTTCGCCAAGCCGCCTCATCCCATCCCGGTCCTTACCGACGCCGACACCAGTTCCACCAACTCTTTCAAGCTGGAAACCTCGAGGTCGGGCTTCCCGGCAGCCGCCTTGGTTGCACCTGCGCCCTCACGCGACGAAGGCCGATTCACCCAGACTGCGGCGATCCCCATGGCTTGCGCCGGAATCACGTCGTGATAAATGCTCTGCCCAACGTGTAACCATTTCCCCGGGGGAACCGCGAGTCTTGCTCTCGCGATCTCAAAAATCCTCTTGCCGGGCTTGTAGCAGCGTGCTTGCTGGGCGGTGATCACCTGATCAAACTCCACTCCCAGCTTGGGCGCCGTACCCGCAAACAGATGGTCATCAATGTTCGAGATCACCGCCAACTGGTAGCGGGTTTTCAGTTCTCGCAGAGCCTCGACGGTGTCAGAAAACGGTTGCCAGGCGGGCAGCGATTCCGGCAGCGAGCGGAGTTCGGCCTCGCTGGGATCAAATCCCAGCCTTTTCCCAAGACCCTCAACCACCGACTGCAAGACCTCGCCATAGCTGATGTACGGCTGCTGTTCGGCCTCGAGTTCCAGCTCGGAATAGATCTTCAACAAGGTGACGTCGTTGACTTTCTTGCCATGCGCCGCCAAAACAGGGCGTAGCGCCCCGAAGATACCCGCTTCCCAATCAATCATGGTGCCGTAGCAGTCGAAGCTGAGTACCGAGAACCGGGAGAGGTCGAGCATGGCGGCTCCGGCGGGCTAATCCTTTTCCGTGGGAGTCGCGCTCGCCAGCGGCGACGCCGGTTCCGGCTCCAGCCCCGGCAACGCGGGTGTACCGACGGTTGGCTCGTCCGTTACTTCGTCGGGGGAGTGTTCGGCGGGCGTTGGCTTCTTCCCCAGGAATTTCGTCGTATTCAGCAGCGGACGTCCAAGGGAAGCGTTATATCCTGCCCATGCGCCTTCGCTTCCGGCTTCGCGCTCAAAGTGGGCGCGCATGCTTTCCATCTTCGAATCTAGATCGTCGAGATAATGCAATACCAGCGCTTCCGGGAACATGGGCAGCTTGGGCGAGCCGAACTCGTATTCGCCGTGATGGCTGATGATCAGGTGCTCCACCAGGGTCTTGAGTTCCGGCGGAAAATCCGGCATGAAGGCCAGCTTGGCCTGTAACATCTCCAACTCGATGATCATGTGTCCGAGCAGTTGGCCCCTCGTTGTGTAGGAAAACGAACGGTTGTAAGCCAGCTCGTGGATCTTTCCGATATCGTGCAGAAACGCTCCCGTCAGCAGCAAGTCGCGATTGATCTGCGGATAGTTTTGGCAAATCAGGTCGCAGGAACGGAACAGCGAAACCACGTGATCGAGTAGCCCGCCGATGTAGGCGTGATGCAAAGTCTTGGCGGCGGGAGCGTTGCGATAAGCCTCCGCGATCTCCGGATCACCCATGAACGCTTCCACCAGCGCTTTGAGATGTGGATTCCGGAAAGTTCCGACAAAGCCAGCCAGCGTACGCCATAACTCGCCGATGTCTTTGGTAGTCTTGGGGAGATAGTCCGCGAAATCAATCTCGGCATCTCCCAGCTTGCGGATCTTGTGAATGGTGATCTGAAAACGGTTCTTGTATTTATTGAGCAGACCCTTGACCTTGACGAAATCGTCGGACTCAAACGCGTTGAGGCAGTCCTCCACGTTGTCCCACATCTTGGCTTCGATCAGGCCGCTTCGATCGCCCAGAGTCAGGGCCAGGTAGGGCTCTCCAGTTTTCTTCGGCTTCACCTGTTTGGAGGCCACCACGAAACTGGAGGTAATAACGGCGTTCTCGTGCTGGCTGCAATCGGATAGGAAGAATTCCTTCATAACTTCGTCTGAACCATCCCGGGGATGGGGAATCAACACCACCTCCCGCATGCTTAAACTAGAATATGCCGAGCTTTTTCTTCTTTTTTAGCGGCTTGGCGTTGGCCTCTGCTGTTGCGGTTTCCACGGGTTTGGTTTCGTTGGGACTGGCCGCCGTGTCCACGTATCCGGGCTTGATGTCAATAAACGCTTCCTCCCGCAGCTTGGTCAAATAGTCCCGCAAGGCCGGCTGCAGCTTGCGCATGTAGACGGCGTCCTGAATATGGGGCTCAATCTCGCTGAGTGGCGGCACTCCCGCCTGGTGGTGCTCTATAACCTTAAGGATGACATAGCCTTGACGGGTCCGTATCACATTCGAAACCTCGCCCGGCTTCATGGCAAATGTCACATCTTCCAGTTCCTTGGCCAGAGTCCCGCGTTTGAAGACACCGAGATCGCCTCCTTGCGCCGCGGCCGGCCCATCAGAACTCTTCTTGGCGATATCCTCAAACTTCGCCCCTTTTCGAATCTGGTCCAGCAGGTCGTCGGCCTTTGCTTTCGCGGCCGCCAGTTGTTGCTCTTCGGTAGCGTCTTTGGCCTTCTTCTCCGTCGAAATCAGTATTTCGCTGAGCTTGATCTCTTCCGGCTGGTCGAGATCTTTTTGATGTTCCTCGTAAAACTTCTTCTCATCTTCCTTGTCGATCACAAGCTTTTGCCCAACTTCTCTTCCAATGACCTGTTGAGTGATGATCTGGTTGCGCAGGTTCTGTTTGAAATCCTCAAACGAAATACCCTGCGACTGCGCAGCCTTTTCCAGGTCCTCCATGCTCTCCAGGTTCATCTCCTTGCGCATCTGGTCCAGCTTCTTGATCAACTCCGTGTCCGCCGTAATGCCCAGGTCCTTGCCTTTTTCCAGCAATAACTGCTGGTCAATCAAGTCGCGGAGCACGTCCTTATCGCGTTCGGCAACGATCTTATCGGCATTGACGGGGTCCTGCTGTTGCGCGTCCTTCCTCAGGTCTTCCTCGCTGCGCACATATTCGCTACGCGTAACGATCTGGTTGTTGACCCGCGCAATGATCTCTTCGATCACCGCGTCTGCGCCGAACGCAGTGGACAGTCCACCTACACAAATGAGGGCAAGCAAAAGAAAGCGTATTCGCATAAGAATTCCACAGACCGCGCCGCCCAATGCAGCACACGTGGCGGACAATGGCTGTTCTGAAATTGTACCCCTGCCAGTCTGCTCCTGCCACTGCTTCTCCTGCTATGATGATCGGTTTTCGCGATGATAGGCCGCGAATTTGGGCACGAAGGGAAACCCCATGAAGCTAACAACCGGTTTAATGCTTGTTGCTTGGAGCCTGTGTATCCCTGCCAACGCACAAACCAGTAAGGCACCAACGAAAAAGCAGAGCCCTGCGCTGCCAGACCGCGTGGAGTTGGAAAAGATGACCTCCCGCTTTGCGCCTACACCGTTACGTGTCGATACCTCGAAGCTTTCTTCCGGGGATCGTCAGGCCCTGGTTAAGCTGATTGAAGCGGCCCGCGTCCTCGACGATATCTTCATGAAGCAACTGTGGGACGGTGACCCAGCACTCTACGCTAGCCTGCAAAAAGATGCTTCGCTGCTGGGCAAGGCGCGGTTCAACTATTTCTGGATCAACAAGGGCCCATGGTCAGACATCGATGAATTCAAAGCCTTCCTTCCAGACGTTCCCTCGCACAAGCCGCCGCGCGCGAACTTCTATCCCGAAAACATGTCGAAAGAGGCTTTCGAGAGCTGGGTAGCGCAGCTGTCACCGCAAGAACAGGAGGACGCAAAGAGCTTCTTCACCATTATTCGTTGGCGTGAGAATACCGCATCGCGTACCAACAATCTGCTCGCTATTCCCTACAGCCAGGCTTATGCCGATGACCTCGCCCGATCCGCCGGCCTGCTGCATGAGGCCGCCGCGCTCACCGACAACGATTCTCTGAGAAAGTTCCTCAACTTGCGGGCCGATGCCTTCCTCTCCAACGACTACTACGAAAGCGACATGGCCTGGATGGATCTGGATGCGCCGCTCGATATCACCATCGGGCCCTACGAGACCTACAACGACGAACTTTTTGGCTACAAGGCGGCGTTCGAGGCCTACGTGAATCTACGCGATGACGAAGAAAGCGCCAAACTCTCCGCCTTCACCGCGCATTTGCAGGACATTGAAAACCACCTGCCGCTGGACCCCCAATATCGGAATCCCAAGCTGGGCGCGGCTGCGCCGATTCGCGTAGTGGATGAGATCCTGAGCGCCGGCGATGGCGCTCACGGCGTCCAGACCGCAGCCTACAACCTGCCGAACGACGACCGTGTCGTGCAGCAGAAGGGCAGCAAACGCGTGATGTTAAAGAACGTGCAGGAGGCAAAATTTCGCAGCGTTCTTCTTCCCATTGCCCGACGCACCCTGACCCAGGATGCCATGGTGGATGTCAGTTTTGAACCATTTTTTACGCATATCCTTACTCATGAACTGATGCATGGGCTGGGTCCTCATCAAATCAAGCTGGGCGACCGAGACACCACTCCCCGCGAAGAATTGAAAGACCTGTACGCCGCTATCGAAGAGTGCAAAGCGGATGTCACCGGCTTGTTCGCTTTGCAATACATGATGGACCACGCGAAAGAAATGGGGCTAAGCAAGGCCCTGCCTTCCGACGAAGCTGCCCAGCGTCAGCTCTACACGACCTACTTGGCATCTTCTTTTCGGACCTTGCGCTTCGGACTGAATGACGCTCACGGCAAGGGCATGGCCATCCAGTTCAACTCCTACACCGACAAAGGTGCATTCATCCAACACGGCGACGGGACTTACTCAGTGGATATTGCAAAGATGAAGACCGCAGTCGCCGAACTCGACCACGACCTTCTGACTGTCGAGGCAGAGGGCAACTATGCTGGGGCGAAGAAAATGCTGGATCAATGGGGTGTGATCAGGCCCCCGCTGCAAAAAACTCTGGACAGCCTCCAAGGCATTCCCACCGACATTGAGCCCATCTTCGTGACGGCCGAGGAGTTGGCGCCCACTAAACCGGCTGCTCCCCAGCCAATCAAGAGTCGCAGTCACCGGGGACGCCGCAATTAGCGAGTTCCCAACTATTGCGTCACGGTCTTTACCGCGTCGCCGACCTTGAAGCCCGCTCCTGAGACAGCGCTGCAAACTGACGAAATATCGTCCACGTCGGTAACCTTTACCACACCCACTGTCGTCGCCAACCGGCGAATGACTTTTCCGGTGGAGGGATCTTTGATCTCCTTGGTCACACGTTCGACATTGAGCTGATCGCCGACCTTAACTCCGTTCTTGGCACCAACGTTCAGAATGATCTGCCCGCTGTCCACGGCTGCCACCAGGCCTTCGACCACGATGGTCCGCGCCACCAGTTTGGTGTTGTCGGCAACCACTTCCTGGCTCAAGCTGTCCACCGCCGCTTTCACCGCTTCGCCGATAATCGTACTCTGGAAATCGCTGCTGCCGAAGTCAGCTGCTCCGCCGCCGAACCCGTGCCAATTGCCTCCGCCGCCAAGCAGCGAGGTGCTTTCCCGCGACGATTCTCCTTTGCCCTCAGCCACGCCCAGGATTTCTGCGGTGTCAATATCCACCAGGCGTGCAGTCACAGCCACGATAGCTTTGGACTTCTTGTGCCCGACGCCCCCAATCCCGAAGCCGCCGAAGCCGCCCCCGCCGCCGCCTATATTGGTGTTCTTGGTTTCATTGCCGAATTGCGTGATGCTACCCACAATAATGGCATCCACGCCCAGCAATTTTCCAATCTTCGCGGCCGAATTTGGATCGGCGCGGTCACTATTGGAGAAATTCTGCTCTTTCAGGATTTTGTCCAAGGCCTTGCGCTCGATCACCGAGTAGGTGCCGTCCTTCACCAGATCCGTCACCAGCAGGTCAGAAATCCCTTTCCCCACATCGACATCCTGGCCGAAGAGCGCCGCTATGCCGGCATGCACCGTCGCATAGTCGAAGTCGAAGATCGCCACTCGTTTTTTGCGCCCCTTTGGGGTCGCGGGCGCGGCTTGGGCTGAAACCGCCGGCGCCAAACCGGCCAGCGTGGCTAGAACCACCAAGCACAACACAGCATTTCTCATAGTCGCCTCTGGACAAAAAAGTTTGGGGGAACGGAACAACCCGTGCCCCGCAGGCTAACGCCAGGTGCAACTCTTGTCAACCTAGAAGGCTTCCCGATATGGAAGAATGGGCAGGGACTTCTCAAGCATTCGCAACCATGAAGAAACTCCGGGTCGGCATCCTGTTTGGCGGGCGCAGTGGCGAGCACGAGATTTCGCTGCTTTCGGCTGCCTCCGTCTTCAACGCCATCGACAAGAACAAGTACGAAGTTGTGCCCATCGGCATTACCAAACAGGGGCACTGGGTCACAGCGGCCGATGCTGAGCGGCTGCTGCAAGGCAAAGCCAAGACCGAAGACGAACGTCATCTCCGCGCCGGCGATCCCGATGCGACTGCCTCCGCCGCCGTCCTGGCCAACGGCGAGTCCGTAGTAGTTCCGCCCGAGCCCCAATCAATGGGCAGTTCACTCACTGCCTTCCAGACTGACAAGGCAATGGTCCGCCGCGCCGCTGACCGCGCCATCAACGTCGATATCATTTTCCCCGTGCTGCATGGCACCTTCGGCGAGGACGGCACCATTCAAGGGCTGCTCGAACTTGCCGACCTTCCTTACGTCGGAGCCGGAGTCCTCGGTTCGGCCGCCGGCATGGACAAAGACATCATGAAGGCGCTATTCCGCGCGGCCGGCCTGCCGATTGTGAAGCACGTTACCGTCTTGCGGGGAGCTTGGGAAGCCGACCCCAAGAAAGTCAGAAAGCTGGTGGAGAGCAAGCTGAACTATCCCGTGTTCGTGAAACCGGCGAATCTGGGATCATCGGTGGGAATCTCCAAAGCCCACGACCGCAAAGAACTCGGCCCCGCCATCGACGAAGCCGCCCGCTTCGACCGCAAGATTGTCATCGAGCAGGGAGTTGGTGGCCGCAAACACAAGGCTCGCGAAATCGAGTGTTCCGTCCTCGGCAATGACAAGCCCGAAGCCTCTGTGCCGGGTGAAATCGTCCCCGGCCAGGAATTCTACGACTACAATGCCAAGTATCTCGATGAAGGCTCGCAGTTGGTCATCCCCGCCAAGCTGTCGAGGGCAGAGACCAAGCGAGTCCAGCAACTGGCGATTGCCGCTTTCCAAGCCGTGGACTGTTCTGGCCTGGCCCGCGTCGACTTTCTGATGGAACCCAAAACTCGGAGTATCTACTTGAACGAGATCAACACCATGCCGGGATTCACCTCCATCAGCATGTATCCCAAGCTGTGGGCTGCCACCGGCGTGACTTATCCCGAACTCATCGAACGGCTGATTCAATTAGGCATGGACCGCCACCGGGAAAAGAAGAAGAACCAGTACAGCCGTTAATCCTTCCCCCTGTCATTTGACGGTTGCAACACCTCCGTGCTCCTCTGTGCCCAGTGTGGTGAAGGTTTTAACTTGCCCGGAGCTACGCGGTTACGCTATGATCTAACTAACCGGTTAATTAATATGCCCACCGTCAAACCCCGCTTCGGCTCCCGTGGCCGCCCTGAACAGAGCCGCGCCGCCATTCTTCAGGCCGCAGTGCGCGAATTCTCCCGCGAAGGCGTTGCCGGGGCCCGCATTGACGCCATCGCCCGCCGCGCTCGCGTCAATAAAGCCCTGCTTTATTATTATTTCAAGGACAAGGAAGCCCTCTACTCCGCCGTCCTCGACCACGTTTTCGGAGGCCTGACCACCGCTGTGAACGCGGCTTTCGCCCTGAATGCTCCTCCTCGCGAAAAGGTTCTGGCATACGCCGGCGCTCACTTTGACTATGTCGCCAGCCATCCTCTGTATCCGCGCATTGTGCAGGGAGAAATGATGAGCGCCGGGCGCAACGGTTCCAGCCAACTCCACCGCATCGTCCAACAATACTTTCGCCCTCTGGCCAGTCAGCTCTCACGTGTGCTGACGGAGGGCATGGCGGCCGGCGAGTTCCGGTCCGTTGATCCCATGCAGATAGTTCCTTCCATCATTGCGGTGATTGTTTTTTATTTCATCAACGTTCCGGCGATGCGCTCCATGACGGGCATTGATCCGCTGGAACCGACGCGAGTGGCAGCCCGGCGGGCCGCGGTACTGGATTTTATCTCCGCGGCTTTGCTGCGGCAGCCGGCGCCGCCGTCCAAGGGAGCGCACAGATGATTTCGTTCAAGCCATGTTCGATGGTCGGCAGAGAGTCGCAACTCGCCGGTGACAACCCGTCATTGGCCGAATACCACGCGACTCGACAGCCACGTATCGCTACTCTGAACTTGTTGCGAGTTTCAAACCCAGGAGTTTTCTCATGAGTGTTCGCAATAAATTCCTCATTATTCTCGGTGTGATCTTCAGCGCCGCGTTGACCTATTACTTTGTTTCCACGCCCTCGAACAAGGATTTGATCCTCATCGGCACCGTGGATTCGAATCAGGTGATCGTCAGTCCGCAAGTGGGTGGCCGCCTGGCTCAGTTGCTGGTGGATGAAGGCACTCCGGTCAAGCAGGGAGACCTCATCGCCGTGCTGGATCCTTCCGAACTCGAAGCTGAAGCCAGCGCTGCCGCCGCCACCATCGACAGCATGAAATCCAAGGTGGCTGAAACCAGTTCCACGCTACAAGCCACACAAGGTTCAACCTCGAGCGGCGTCAGCAATGCGCAGGCCCGTCTGGAATCCACACGGGCCCAGTTGCTCCAGACGGAAGCCACGTTGGTGCGCACCCAAAGCGACAGTCGTCGTACCATCGATCTTGCAAACCAGGGCGTTGCCTCCGAGCAGGATAAAGTTCAGGCGGAATCCAACCTCGCCGCACAAAAAGCTCTCGTCCAGTCACTGCAGCAGCAGGTCAGCGCCGCTGAGGCCGATCTGAATACTGCCATCGCCAATACCCACCAAGCCCATGCTGCGCAGAGCACGGTGGAATCCACCCGCGCCCAACTGACCAATGCCGAAGACATGCTCAAGCAGGCCGAGGTTCGCCTCGGCTACACCAAGATTTATGCGCCTATCACCGGAACCGTCTCGGTGCGCGCAGCCCGCGAGGGAGAAGTTCTAAATATCGGACAGCCTATCGTCACCGTCGTCGATCTCAACGACACCTGGGTCCGCGCCGCCGTTCCCGAGACTGACTCCGACCACATTGGCCTCGGAGACACGTTGCGCATTCGCCTGCCCGGGGGCACCGTCACTTCAGGCAAAGTATTTTTCAAGTCCGCGGAAGCCGACTTCGCCACTCAGCGTGACGTCAGCCGCCGCAAGCGCGACATCCGCACTATCGTGCTCAAGGTGCGTCTCGAAAATCCCAAAGGGGCGTACGTTCCCGGCATGACCGCCGAAGTATTGGTTTCTCCGCAACAGCTCAAAGGCGTTGCCCAGGCAGATGTCTCGGCGGAGCGCCGTCCATGATTTCCGATCTCAACACTACGAGTGAATCAACCGCGCCATCGAATGGGCACAACTCTGCACAATCGGTAAACGCCATCGAAGTCGACCACATCGTCAAGAAATATGGTGATTTCACGGCGGTGGACGACGTTTCGTTCAGCGTGAAGGAGGGTGAAATTTTCGGTTTGCTCGGTCCCAACGGCGCGGGAAAGTCCACGCTCATCCGCATGATGACCACGCTGATTCCCATCACTGCCGGCCATGCCCGCATTCTCGGTCACGATGTAGCAAAAGAGCCGGACGCAGCCCGCCGTTTAATGGGCGTAATTCCTCAGGCATTAACCAGCGATCTCGACCTGACCATCGAGGAAAACCTGAACATCTATGCCAAGCTCTACGATGTTCCTTCGAAGATAAGAAAACCCGCGATCGATGAACTCTTGCAGCTCGTCGATCTTACCAAGTGGCGCTCCGCCCAGACCAAGACCTTGTCGGGCGGCATGCGGCGGCGTCTGGAAATTGCCCGCGGTCTGGTCCACAGCCCGCGGATCTTTTTTCTCGACGAACCCACCACCGGTCTGGATCCTGTCTCCCGCGTAGCCGTCTGGGAAATGTTGACCAACATCAAGAGCCAGCGCAAGCTCACCATCCTGATCACCACTCACTACATGGACGAGGCTGACCGCCTTTGCGACCGCATCGCCATTGTCGATCATGGTAAGCTCGTCGCCCTCGATACCCCTCCCGCGCTGAAGGCCAGCGTGCCCGGTTCGAACGTGATTGAAGCTCAGTTCGACAATGCTCCCGCAGACTGGGAACAGCGTTTGCAAAAGTTGAGCGACGTTACCTCGGTTCAACATGAGGGCGCGGGTATGTATCGAGTGCTGACCGGAAACGGGTCGCAAACCACTACCGAACTGGTGGAATCCGCAGTTAAGGCAGGAGTGGGGGTCAGGTCCCTCTCCGTGCAAAACACAACATTGGACGACGTGTTCGTCCATTACACAGGGCGGCAATTGCGCGATGAACTGGTAAAGGCCCACGCGTTCACCATGCCGCAGAGACCAGGATTACAGCCGTGAACCACATAATGGCAATCGTCGAACGCGAAATGCGGAAGTTCTTCCGCTCCCCGGCGCTGATGATGGCGTCCATGATTTTTCCCCTGGTCCAACTCATTGTGCTGGGCAATGCATTCGGCGGCAAGATCCGCGATGCGCGGCTTGGTCTCGTCGATCAGGACGGAGGCACGCAGGCGCTAAAGATTCGCGAAGCCTTCGACTCCGTGCGTTCCAACATGCGCACCTTCGAGCCGGTCTACTATCGCGATCCGAAAACTGCCATGGAAGATGTTCGCAACGGCAAGATTCAGGGAGCGGTCATTATTCCTCCGCAGTATTCCCGCCGCGTCTACGAGCAAGATCAGCCGCGCATCGCACTTGTTGTCGACAACACCGACAACTTCATGAGCGCCGCGCTTGAAGATGAACTCAACGGCATTACTGACGCGCTCAACCAACCTGCGGTCAGCCCGCGCATTCTCCAGCAAACCGTGCTGCAGATTGTGGAGCTTTACCCGTACATCGAATACATGAAGTATCTGCTGCCCGGCTCCATCGCCCTAGCCATGTTCGTTTCAGTGATGATCGGCGGCGGCATGTTGTATATCGACGACAAGGCCCGTGGGGTTCACGAAGGTTATCTGGTTACACCGATCACCAAGGCCGAACTGGTCTTCGGCCTCAACGGTGCAGGCGCGATCAAAGCGGTGATGACCGGAGTGGTGATCACCATCATTGGATCGTTGCTGGCGGGAGTGGGCACATTATCCAATCCCATTACCGTGCTCGGACTGCTCATCATGATTGTGCTGACCTCGCTGGCCTTCAACACCATGATGTTCTTGATGATGGTGCGCGTCGAAGACCCGCTGGTCCCGCGCGCGATTTTCGGTATCCTCAATACGCTGCTGTTTTTCCCCAGTGGCTCCATCTATCCAATTCAGGCTTTCCCATGGTGGCTGCGCGCCATCGCTAAAGCCGACCCGTTCACCTATGCCATCCACGGCTTCAAGTCGCTGCTGCTGAAGGAAGCCGGGCTGAGCGCCATCGTTCCCGACATGATTTATCTCTCCGTCTTCGCGTTTGTGACCCTGGCCATCGCCACGCCGCTGTTCAAGAGAACTCTGTAGTTTACCGCCGAGGTCGCCGAGAGCGCCGAGAAATTCTTATCTTTTCCTCTGTGTCCTCTGTGGTTGAGGTTTTGATCGTCGATTAGACCATGATTTCTCGGCGATCTCGGCGTGCTCGGCGGTGAATGTCTTTTTGTTCGCCACCAGCATCAGCTAAACTTACAGCAGCATGACCCTGCTCGATGCCAAGCCCTACGATGCAGCCCGCGGACGCCGGGTCCGCACCTTGATCGTGGCCATTGTGGTTGCAGTTCTACTCGGCGCTTTCCTCGCCTACCACTTCCGCAACTACCCTGAACGCGCCGCCACAGGCAAGTTCTTCACTGCCTTGCAGAAGCAGGACTTCGAATCCGCCTACGCGGTGTGGTTTCACGACCCCGATTGGAGACAGCATCAAGAAAAGTACGCGACCTATCCCTTTGGTGATTTCTATCGCGACTGGGGCCCAGGCGGGGAATGGGGTCTCATCAAGTCGCATGCCGTGGATTGCTCGCTCAGCCCCGGCAGCGGCAGCGGCGTAATCGTGCAAGTCACAGTGAATGGGAGGGCCCAGCACGCCTACGTCTGGGTGCAGAAATCCGACAAGACGCTATCGTTCTCGCCCAACGAAATCGAGTGCGGTAATTGGTGGACCTGGGTCACGGAGTAGGGCTGCAAGACTTATTCGCGATGTTAGGCCTGAGGATTTCTGATGAACCGACTCACGGCGCTTCCCGCCATTCTGTTTGTTGTCACGGCCGGCTTGGCGCAGCAACCCACACCGCCCCGTGGATCGACCCAAGTGCCCGACCCTCAAGCAGCAGCACCAGCACCAATGCAGGATGCAGAATCAAAGCCCATTTTCGAGCCGCCCGCGCCGTCATACGCTAATACCGCCGAGGGTCTTGAACGAATGATGGTGGACATGATCGCGATGCAAAAGCGGAACGAAACCGCGTCCCTAGCGCCTTACCTGCGGTCGCTCATTTTGCCCGATGCGCAAGCGTGGTTCTCCGCGAGATTCGGCGACGCGAAGTGCAGCGAACCAAAATTCTCGGCGGCCGAATGTTTGGGCCCGAGGCAGGCTCTTTCTTACGAGGGCGTGGCAAGCAGCTTGCCGGATTCCTTCGCGCTCACGCTGGGCGACCTTATTCACGAAGGACTGATGAATTTCGAGGCCGTTGACTACTCCGAGCAGTGTGCAGGCCCAATGCGCATCGTTGCGAACCAGAAGTTAACTCACACGCTCTCGACGTCCGTACTTTTGCCGGGATTGCAGCAGCGTCATGAACCCATTTACGCGCTGTGGAGTTACAGCGAAACCAAAGAAGCGGTTCTTGCCTTCTTTGTGTATTCGGCGGGTGCGTTCCGGTATGTCGGGATTCTGCACGAAGCTTATGTGGAGGAGTATCAGAAAAGGCGGGCGAGTGGAAGCGCGCTAGCGCAACAGCCTACGCCGGCACGCTATCTATCAGAGGATCAGATGGAGATGAATCCCGTCGTAATCGATCCCGAAGTCGTCCAGCGAAGTGTGGTTATTATGCTGAATCTGACGAAAGACGGGAAAGTAAAAGACGCCTCTTATATAAGGGGTCCAGCGGCTCTCCAGGATGCCGCAATCGCGATCGCCAAGAAGCAAAGGTTTGACGCGCCTGAGTTTCACCCCTATGGGTTCCGGCCGAATCGCGTTTGTTTCTCCGCAGTCGTGCCGAAGTGATCGAAAAGCTCACGCTCCCGCCCTCATCCCCTCCACCGCCTTCTGCAGCGAAGCCTCATCGCCCACATTCAACGCCGTCTTCGACCGGTCAATCTGCCGCATCAGGCCGCATAACACTTTTCCCGGCCCAACTTCGACGAAGGTTTGCACTCCCTGCCCGATCAAATCTCGCATCGACTGCTCCCACTTCACCGCTCCTGTCACCTGGCGCACCAGCGCATCCCGACCGCGCTCGCCCTCAATAACAAATTCCGCATCCACGTTGCAAACTACAGGAACCGCCGGCTTCTGAAATGTAAGCGCTGCCAGATCGCCGGCCAGCCGGTCTTGCGCCGGCTTCATCAGCGAACAATGGAACGGTGCGCTGACCGGCAGCAGCACCGCGCGCTTGGCGCCGCGTTCGCTAGCCAGCTTTGCCGCACGCTCAACGGCAGGTTTATGTCCCGAGATAACAATCTGCTCCGCCGAATTAATGTTCGCCGGTTCGCAAACTTCGCCCTGCGCGGCGTCCTTGCAAACGCCGATGACTTTCTCCAACTCCATTCCCAGAATTGCCGCCATCGCGCCCACGCCCACCGGAACGGCTTCCTGCATGTACTTGCCGCGATTGCGTACCGTGCGTACCGCGTCTCCAAAGCTGATTGTGCCAGCCGCCACATGTGCCGAATATTCGCCCAGGCTGTGCCCGGCAACGAATCCCGGCCGCATGCCTTTCTCGGTCAACACTCGAAACGCCGCCACCGACGCCGTCAGAATCGCTGGTTGAGTAATTTCCGTGAGACGAAGCTGCTCTTCCGGCCCTTCGAAGCAAAGTTGCGAGAGCTTATAACCCAGCGCATCGTCCGCCTCGGCAAAGGTGTTGCGAGCGACCGCGTACTGCTCGGCCAGGTTTTTCCCCATGCCGACCGCTTGCGATCCTTGCCCCGGGAAAAGAAATGCAATGTTTGAGGATGAATTTGCCATTGAAGACTGGTACTACACGCTGGCCGCCGCCGCCGGACGTATCGCCGCCAGCGCCTTTTCGATCTCGCCATTGATCTGGTGCTCGGCGAATTCCGCCGCTACTCGAATTGCATTCTTGATGGCGTTGGCGTTCGAAGAACCATGGGTGATGAAACACACGCCCTTCACTCCCAACAACGGCGCGCCCCCGTACTCGGTATGGTCAAGACGCTTTTTGAAGTCGGCGAAGGCGCTGCGCGAAAGCAAATATCCCACCTGCCGTGTGATTGTAGCTTTCAGCGACTCTTTCAGCGTGTAACGCACCAGGCTGGCCACACCTTCAGAAATCTTCAGTGCCACATTCCCAACGAACCCGTCGGCCACAATGACGTCCACTTCGCCGTTGTACAGGTCGCGGCCTTCGACGTTGCCGATGAAATTCAATCTCAACTGTTTCAACAATTGCAGGGCTTCCTTCGTCAGATCGTTACCCTTGATTTCTTCTTCTCCGATCGAGAGCAACCCCACCCGTGGACGTTGCGTACCGAACATGGTGCGATAGTAAATTTCGCCCATCACGGCAAACTGCTCCAGGTTTTGCGCTGTGCAATCGACGTTGGCGCCCACGTCGAGAAGCTCCGCCGCCGTTCCTCGTATGGTGGGAAACACCGCCGCCAGCGCCGGCCGATCCACCCCCGGAATCGCTCCTAACACCATCTTGGCGGTGGCCATGACCGCGCCGGTGTTGCCTGCGCTCACGAATCCGGCGGCGCGACCATCCCGCACCATTCGCAGACCTACACGCATGGACGAGTCGCGCTTGGTGCGCACTGCCTGCACCGCTCGATCGTCCATGGTGATGACTTCGCTGGCGTGAACAATCTCGATGGGAAGTTCGCTAACGCTGGGATGGCGCGCCAGTTCCCGGCGCAGGATTTCTTCCGGACCCACCAGCAGGACACGAACGTCATAGTGACGCGCCGCCTGGATCGCACCTTCGATCTCAGGCTTGGGCTGGCGGTCCGAACCCATTGCGTCCAGGGCTATGACGCTTGGCATGGATTTGCGATGCTAACTGGTTTCCTTGACTTCCAGGACTTCGCGGCCTTTGTAATAACCACACTTGGCGCAGGCCCGATGCGGCAGCTTGCGCTCGTGGCAGTTGGGGCATTCTGAAAGCGAACGGCTCTTCAGAGAATCATGGGCGCGACGACTGCTGGTGCGCGCTTTGGAGTGTCGCCGTTTTGGATTGGGCATCGATTTCCTCTTTCGGCATAACCCGCAGGCTACACCCAGAATTTTGAGGTAGAGCAGCGCTTCAGCGCTGCGTCTCCTAATTTAGTGCTCTAACTTGTCCCGCAGGTCCTTCAACCCTGACCATCGCGGATCTTCAATCGGCTCCGCGCACGAGCATTGCTGAAAGTTGAGGTTGGCCCCGCACTGCGCGCACAAACCTTTGCAATCCTCGCGGCAGATGCCCCTCAAAGGAACCGCCAGCAAGATCTGCTCTCGCAGCACATCCTCCAGCAGTAAACCTTCCCCCTGATAATAACTGATTTCGGCCTCGGCGCTGGTCACCGAAAGCTCTTCCCGTCCAGCGTCAGCTCCCAGCGGGCGATACAGGAGATCAAAGCTGTGCTTCACATCAACGACGACCGGCTCCAGGCAGCGAGCGCAATCCGCTTCCAGTTCCACGGCCAGTTTGCCGTCCACCCGTATGTCCTTAATTGTCTGATGTTTCCCGTGATGCTCCTCGACCAGCTGAGCCCGTCCGCCAGCCTTTACTGGGTTGAGCTGGCGAAAATCCGGCCCAAGATCAAGCACATCCGGAGGGATCTCCTCCTGGAAATCAACGGGATGCAGTTCCAACTCACGGATTTCGATGAACATCGCGACCTCCGCGCCCCCACAGATATGGCCCACGACGCGGAGCACGCTGAGAGGCGTCACTCTCCCGGGAGCCAAATTTAAGAATAAAGGCCGCTCCAGCGGAGTGTCAAGAAAAGCAGCAAAATCAGCAGCCTCACCTCATAGGCGTAATATTTCCCCATGTTCGCGCCGTTCTACACTCTCTACATCTTCATTGCGGTGATAGCAGTCGTGGTTTGGATAGTGATCCGGAGGTTCGATCGATAACTCTGTGTTCCTCTGTGCTCTTTGTGGTGGTTAGCGTTCGGTCCGAAGCAACTCGCGAACATGTTCTCCGACGGTTTCCTGAAACGCAGAGAATCCCGGCGCTGCCATCAAGCGTAGGCTGAGTTCATCGGTTTGGAAGTTGCCGGCGTGAGCTTCGTTCGCTCCATCCCGCACCGCGTTCACCAGCCGGGCTGCCGTCGCCGCATCGAAGCTCTCGGAAACCAGCACCGTGTTGTCCGCCCACTGCTCAATGATCACCGGACCAGCCTCCGTCGAAAACTGTCCCGAGGCCACTGGGCACTGGTTTCCCGCGCATGCGGGCGGAGGCTGCGGAGTTGAGCTCTGATAACGTTGCGCTACCGCCCCGGCATAGATTTTGGCGAAGCGTCCCGCGGCCTGGGCCGACTTCCATCGCGATACATACACGAGGGCGAGATCGCCGGCGGTCGGCGGCGCGGAGGCTCCGCCATCCCCGATCCGGCGGAATGCCACGTAACGCCCGCCCTGCCAGCCGGCCGCCAATTGGTCTGCGGCCCGCCTCTCGCCGTATTGCTCGAACAGCGCCCGCAAATCAAGTTCCCCAATGGTTCCGGAGTCATATACTTCATATTTGCTGCCTACGACAGAGCGGAAATCCGGCAACGACATCTCCGGCACAGCTTCGTGCTCCAGGTAAGCTTTGGGCTGCAATACCTCGTGGGTGCTGAGTGGCGGATGCGCAAAGGCTCCCGCGAATGCCATCGCCTTGCCGCCTTTTTGCAGCAGTTCACCCTCGAAAATCAGTCCAGATTTATACGGGAAGGTCCCGGCTTCGCGCATGATCATGGGTGCGTTATGCAGCAGTTCAGAGTCCGCCACCGCCTGCACGGCAGGCTCCTCCATCTGGTAAATCAGGCCCGGCGTGTTCTGCACGGTTCGCCCAAAGGGAGCCAGCACGTAGTCCAAATAGACTACTTGTGCCTGCCCTTCCACTACGGCGCGCCGCACAGTCGAAACCTCGTCATCGTCCTGATGGCTGTTCGCCGCCGGCCCATCCTCATCATCGAGTTTCATCCATGACTTGAGGGTGTAGTTCTGATCCTGCAAAGCATGGGTTAATTCATGCGCCAGTATGGGCTTCTGCTTATCCAATGGAATCCAGTTCAACATCGAGATCGTCTTGGTCTCAAAATCGTAATACGCTGCGATCTGCTTGCCATTCGCTTTCACCAGAAATTCGCGCAAGTCGAAGTCGTTGGGCAGCAGTCCGAACTTCTTCATGGTCAACTCGGACCGCGCGAAACGCTGTGCGAATCCCTTCTTGGCTTCCTGCTCGCGGGTATATTTCTCCACATCGGCGGAACCGACCAGCCTGCGTTTGACGCTGGCATGTTGCGCAAAGCCGGTATCTTCGGCGGCGAAGCTGAGAATCTCGTCCACCGAACTGAACAGCTTCCTGGCGTCCTCGTCCGACATTTGGACTTCAGCGGTCTGGTCTTTCCTAGCCTTGCGTGCCAGGTCGCCCAGGCTTTGACCCTGGTTCGCAGCGGGATTGGCATCAACCGCCTGATCTTGCGCGGATGCCGGAGCCAAGACCACAAGAAGAATGGACAGAAAGACAAAACAAGCTTCGCGGAGAATGACGCGCATAGACCCTCTCAGCAGCAGAATTCGTGTTCCTGAAATTGTCTCTGAGGGAGCTTACGGAACCGGGGTGAAAACGCACCTCGGGCATTACGAAGGTAATGCGCGGTGCGAGGGTTACCAGATGGTTCTCAACAGTGGGCAACCTCGGATTCCTTCGTCCTGAGTGACCAGAGCCATTCCTTCCGCTCGTGCCGTGGCACCGATGATCCGGTCGGCAGGGTCTCGCGGGTAATCCTCAGAGAATTGCGTTGCCAATACGGCAATCTCAACGGTGAGCGGCTTTACGATCACACCGACCGTTTCCAAAACCTGTCGCACCGACGCTTCCACCGTTAGGTAGGACTCGACACGACGTCGAGCAAACAACGACGCCGTCTCCCATAGGCTGACCGATGCGATGGCTAACCCATCACTGACCTTGGCACGGCGCAGAGCGGCGTCGGCCGCGCGAGAAAGTCGTTTCGGCTCGATCGCAGCCCACACCAACACGTGCGTGTCCAACAAAATCACCGCAGTGCGTCCCATGCTTCTGGATCTTCGATGGGTTGGGTAATGTCTCCGACGATCTTCATGGATCCAGACAGCTTGCCTAGAAACCCTTCGGACGGTTCAGATGCGGGCACCAGTTTGGCCACCGGTCGTCCCTTCTTCGTGATTACGACCGGCTCTCGCGTGGACTCCACTTCATCCATCACTTTGAGGCATCGAGCTTTGAACAGCCCGGCTGGCATCGTCTTCATGACTACTCCTAACGACTATGGTCATTATATCATGACCATCACAATGCCGCGGGCGAATTTGTGAGTTTGGCTATGGCTAGGGGCCCGCGACGCCGTTATCTCGGGCCAGGGCTAGCGTAGTCACATCATTGTGGGTGGGTGGAGTGCGCATGAATTGCTGTGTTTGGTCGAGGATGGCTAGGCAGAATTCCTTGGCGCCAACCGCAGTCGAACGTTGCAGGCCAGCCTTTACTGACTCTAATCCGTACTCCTCGCTGCCGCAGATCGCTTCCACGATCCCGCGCGAAACCAGCATCAGCACGGCCCCTGGCTGGAGGGCAACCGTGGAGGCATCGCATGTGCTGTGCGAGAACAGCCCCAGCGGCAGCCCCGTAGCCGCCAGTTCAGTAACTCCGGTTGTGTCTCGCACCAATCCCGAAGTGTGGCCGGCGTTGAAGTAGCACACCGTCCCCAGGTTCTCGTCGTAACACCCGGCAAAAGCAGGGCAGGAATGCACTCCGCCGGCTGTTTCGAGGATGGTTCGGTTGAGCTGGAGACAGACTTCGATCATGGCTTCGGCTTCGTTAATGTCTTCTTGCGCAAACAGTTCCGCGCCGAGAGTGCGGAAGGTATGCTGCGCCGCCGATATGATTTCCTGATTCTCTTCCTGACGCCCCGCCACATCCAGCAATCCAAACAACACCCGCTTGGGACTGACGCGCAGGAAGTCGTAGAAATCGCCGCCCATCCGCTGGCCGTAGTAGACCGCGGCCACGCTCGCCCCCCGCAATTCCGGCACCTCGGCATGCACCGCGTCTCGGGTCAGTTGTGGCCGTGATTTTCCGAATAGAGGACTCATGGCAGTTCGAGCGGAGAAGTTAACACAGAACTGGCTTCCAGGCCAATCCCCCAACGTGGGCATTGACGTGCGCCCAGACCTGTGAGAGAATGCGCCCCACTTCGTTATGGCCCATCGTGGTCAACAGCGGGCTCGCGCTTTTGGACTCTGGCTGGCAATAGCCGCGTCTGCCCCTCTTTTATTCTTCGTTCCCAGCGCGGGCGCACAGAGTGGCGGCGTGGCTGCTCTCGGGGATTCAAGAGTAAATTCGACGGAGAATACCGATATCGAAAACGTCACTGAGGCCTACCACCAGGGCGGATCCCTCCAGGTCACCGTCCTCGGCGAGAATAAGGTCAAGTTAGATCGTCAGGCGGTGGTGCGTCTGCACTGTGATAATCCCGCTGGTACGGTTTACCAAACCACTAAGAACGGCTCCCAAACTACGTTCCTGGGATTGTCGGTGTGCAAGTACAACCTGGAGATAAGCGCGGCCGGATACCTGACCACCCAGAAGCAAGCCGAAGTCGCCGGTCTCACGGACACTTTGCAGATTGAGGTGACCCTGCAGAAAGATGCTGCCGCCATCAACCTTGACGCCACCGGGACCTCTGACGCCGTCATGCCTGCGAAGGCCTCCAAGGACACCGCAGCCGCTGTCGCAGCGCTTAAATCTTCCAATCTTAAGGATGCCCGCAAGCACCTCGACTCCGCATACAGGACTGTACCCGAGAGCGGACGAGTGAATTTCCTTATGGGTTACCTGTTCTTCCAACAGAAAGACTATGACCAAGCTACGACGTACCTGAACCACGCCGTTACGCTAAGCCCGAGCGATGCTCAATCTTTGGCCTTGCTGGGCCGAGTGCAACTCTTGCGTGGCCAGTTCGAGCCGGCAAAGGCCTCTTTGGAGCGCGCGGTGGTGGCCAATCCCAACGATTGGATGTCGCATAATCTGCTGGGCAATGTCTATTTGAAGCTGAAGGAGTACGAAAAGGCCCGGGAGCAAGCCCAGCTTGCGATCGATCAGGGCAAAGGAGACGCTACAGCCGCCCGGCTGGTGCTGGGCGAAGCCCAGGCTGATCTGGGCCATTTTGCCGAAGGCATTCAGACCCTCAAGGGATATCTCGCGATCGCGCCAACCAGTTCGCAGGCGCCCCAGGTGCAGCAGTTCATTTCCCAACTGGAGCAGCGGGCCAATACCCCTACCGAGGCCGCGATGCTCACCACAGTGGTGGGATCGGTCGCGGCCGGTGACCCGGACCCGCTGGCCGACACCGCCGAACCAGAATTGTCGGTGGCGTGGCAACCCCCGGGAATCGATGAAGCAAAACCTTCCGTCGCTGCAGGGGTTAACTGCCCAGCCGCGGAAGTGCTGGCAAAAGCCGGCGATCGCGTGGAAGAACTGGTAGATAACGTCGGCCGTTTCGCCGCCATCGAAGACCTGCTGCACGAACGGCTCGACAATCAGGGCAACCCCACCACTCGGGAGACGCGCAAATTCGACTATGCCGCTTACATTACCCAGCCCCGAACCGGAGTCCTGCTGGTCGATGAATTTCGCACCGAGCGCTATGGCATCGACACTCTGCCCGATCAGATCGCCACCTCCGGATTTCCCGCCCTGGCTATGATCTTCCATCCCACCATGCAGCCGGATTACGAGATGACGTGCGAAGGCCTAGGGGAATGGAAGGGTCAAGCCACCTGGCTGGTACATTTCCGGGCGCGGGAGGACCGCCCGAGTCACATTCAGGATTACGTGGTCGGCGCCCATACTTACCCGATACGGTTAAAGGGACGTGCTTGGATCACTGCCGACAAATTTCAGATTGTCCGCATTGAATCGGAGTTGCTCAACCCGTTGAAGGGAATTGGATTCCTTGCCGAACACCAGATTGCCGAATACGGGCCGGTGCTCTTCGAGAAGAAAAACGTACAACTCTGGCTGCCCAAGACTGCCGAGGTCTATCTCGATTTCCATCGGCACCGCTACTATCGTCGTCACAGCTTCGATAAGTACATGCTTTTCTCGGTGGATTCGACCGACAAGGTAAATACCGCCAAGATTCCGCCCGGCCCGGGGTCAACTTCTCCTCACAGACGCAAACGCCGGAACGCCTAGTCTCGTCTGCCCCTAGTGTCCGTACTTGCTCGCGAGATATTTCCCAACTTCCTCTTCGAGCTGTCCGTAATCTGAATGGATGACCTCGCGCAGTGCGGCCTCGGTCGAGCTTCCCTCTCCCAGCCGTTGCAGCACGCGTTGCAGATCACTCATGCCGTAGGTATCAATGATGTACTGCGCCGCGGCCAGCGACTCCTCATAGGCCACCGCGGCTTCCAGGGGCGAGAATCGCATGAAGCCTGCTTCCAGCGCATTCAGTGGAATCTCGTGCTGGGTGCGGTAGAGTTCCGCCAGCCGGCTTCCACCGGACAGCATTTTTGGTTCAACCGCCTGCGCAATGCCTTCATTCAGCCATTGCGGGCAGCGTCCGGCTGAGAGTTGGTTGATAAACGAATGTGCCAGCTCATGTTTAAGCACGCGCGCCAGTTCCGGCGTGACGGAATCGAGCCCGCGGATCGGGATCCGCAATTTGCCGTCGTTCACCGCCCCGGTCCACGATGGCGCCTGGGTAACGTCGAAGAAAGCCTGGTCGGTATAGATCACTGCCGCGATGCTTCTCGGTTCGATGCCCAACTGACGCGCCAAGTCATCGTAAGCCGACTCCAGCGTAGCCAGCACTTGAGCACGCAGCCCCTCCGAGGTTTGCGAGCCTTCGTAGTGCAAGGTAAAGTGTCCACTTTCGCGCTCGGAGTAATTGGCCCGCGCCGTGGCGTCGCGTTCGGCTCGATCCAGATACTGCTGCACCGTGGTGTCGGGACGCAGCTCCAGAGAATGCTTCCAGCTACGGATCGCATCCTGATCGCGGTCCGCCGCAAACTGCACATAGCCAAGAACGGTCAGAGCATCCGGTGAATCAGGCGCGTTGCGGACCGCCCGCTCTGCATAGGGCAAGGCTTCGGCGGCCTTTCCGGTCTTTACCAGCAGTGCCGCATAATAGTTCAGAATGGTTGGGTTCTGGCCATCGAAGCGCAGCGCGGTGTCTAAGTAACCGCGCGCCTTAGGATACTTTCCATGATCGAACTCATGCTTCCCGGCAATAAAGTATCCGGCTGCGATGCTGGCCCCGTTCCCCGATTGCTCCAGGGCCGCCAGTTGCTCGTCATCCACCTGGTCATCGGGAACGATGCGGCTGATCAGCCCGGCATCATTTTTCAGATTGTCGGCGGGCACCAGCGCTGGCAGTTCATGTCCGTCGCCGGTCGCCGAAGCTGCGCTCGGCGGAGGCACACCGCCGGCGTCAATCTTTTCCACCAGCGATTTCGGGATACCATAACTATCGTCCCCAACGTCATACTCAATGCGAGCGCCGTTCTCTCGAACATGCTCGGCCCAGATGACGCGGCCGTTCTTCAAATGAATGACCTCCGCCCGGGCGCAACCAGGCGAAAGCATACATGCACAAGCACTTACAATGAAGATGACAGATGCCCGCATTGAGCCGCATTCTAGAACACGGGGAGTTGCTACGCAGGTGACCAAGGGAGTGGCACGAACGCGACGTAAGTTGTACCTGGCAGTGGCCTTATCGGCGGCGGTGATCTCCGCTGTCGGCCAGGACGTCCCTACAATTTCACCACCTTTGAAAATCGGAGGAGCCCCAGCTTCGCACAGCGCTTCCGAAAACCTCTTCCTCCAGCTCAGCAGTGTGGGTCTCGACAGCTCGCGGGTTTACCGCGCGCGCGAACTTTCTATCGACCGCGCCGCCTTCCATATTTCGTTCGACGACGGCCTCATTGGCTTCACTCAGGATGTCGCCGGTTGCGTGACTGGAGCGTTCTTCGAAGGCGAGGGTGAAATTCTGCTGACTCCGCCCAACCAGGTCGAACGCGCCTCCATGACTTTTCAGACCGGGGCAGCCATCCTGGAGGAACGCTTCAACAACGCCTATTTTCGTTTCAACGATGACACTTTCGTCGAGATGCAGCCGTATCTTGCCGCGACGACCGAAGACTCCAGCGAATTTGTTTCCCATTGGAGCAAGACCGCGCGCAATCTCGCCGAGCCGGATGCCCTGCGTTTGTTCATGACCTTCAGCCAGCATCTACCTGCGACCGGAACCTCGGAGAAAACCACCAAAGCATGCGGGGACCCCAACGATCACTTTCTGCACGCGCGCATGCAAGGGCAGACCAAGGGTACATTCGACGTCTTCTTTGATTCCGACGCACCCGAGCAAGTCTGGGCTGGCCAATCGAAAACCGTCGAAGGCACAACCTACTACGACGTCTGGACCTCCTATTCGCTGCTCACGAAAAAACCCGAGGCGCAAGCCGCCAACAGTGTCAGCGCGGAAGAGGGCAGAGCAAGCGCCATCGACATTCTGGCCAACCAGATTCGCGTCCAGATCAAACCACCCACCACCATCGACGCCGTTGCTACCTTGCAGTTGAAAGTGCGGCAGGGAGGGCAGCGCGCAGTGGTGTTCGAGTTGGCACGGGCCCTCACCATTAAAGAGGTGCTGGCCGACGGTCACCCCGTCGAATTCATTCATAACCCGGCCATTGCCGGCACGCAACTTGCCCGCCATGGCAATGACCTTGTGGCCGTCGTTTTTCCCGCGCCCATTCAAACCGGACAGAAAATCGAACTGCGCTTCAGCTACGGCGGCGAAGTCTTGTCGGAAGCCGCCGCGGGATTGCTTTACGTCGGCGCCCGCGGCACCTGGTATCCCAATCGCGGCATCGCCATGTCCAACTTTGATCTCGAATTCCAGTACCCACCGGGTTGGACGCTGGTGGCCACTGGCCAACGCGTGGATGTTCCCGCCGCCCCGGTCACGTCGTTGACCGACCCCAACCTACCCACGGAGCTGATGAGCCACTGGGTTTCAGGACAGCCCATCCCGGTGGCAGGATTCGATCTCGGCAGATATCAACACGTCGAAGCCCATGCCGGAGATGTGGTGGTCGAGGCCTACGCCACTAAAGCCGTCGAACGCGGCTTCCCGGGCGACAATCAGACTGTCGTCCCCGACGTTCCATACATCAGCAGGACAGCTCCCCCGTTGACCGCCACTACGACGCCATCCCCTGCCCGCAATGAGCAGATGGTCGCCAATATGTCCGCCCACGCCATCGAATCTTTTGCGCGCTGGTTCGGGCCTTATCCGTATCACCGGCTGGCTCTGACACAATTCCCCGGGAACATGAGCCAGGGCTGGCCGGGGCTCATTTTTCTTTCCAGTTTTTCCTATCTCAGCAATGAAGAAAAATCGCGCCTCCATCTTTCGCCCGCGGAAAATACTCTTGTCGGCGTGGTCATCGGCCACGAGACGGCGCACCAGTGGTGGGGCGATCTGGTCACCTGGAACGATTACCGCGATCAATGGATTCCAGAAGGTCTGGCGAACTACAGCGCGCTGATGCTGGTCGAAGCGGAAGATTCGACCAAATTCCACCAGGTGCTGGAAAAATATCGCAACGATCTTTTCTTTAAAAATCCCGCCGGCGTCCGCTTGATGGAGGACGGTCCGGTCACTCTGGGCACTCGCCTCTCGTGTTCCCAGTTCCCCGCCGGCTATGAGGCCATCAGCTA
>Ga0209169_10000262_pt1 | contig 31784 bp, 26 predicted proteins | sample HubBroMetageWRM4_FD_188346 | JGI IMG/M metagenome (GOLD analysis project Ga0209169, IMG submission 188346) | Warmed soil microbial communities from the Hubbard Brook experimental Forest, New Hampshire - Hubbard Brook CCASE Soil Metagenome WRM 4... | ecosystem: Environmental > Terrestrial > Soil...
GGCCACCCCCGCCTCGTTGAGCAGCCGCGCCTGCAGGTCCGCCGAGGTCAGCCCGGTGCCGGTGATGTTCGGGAAGACGTAGAACGCGCCCTGCGGCTCGAGGCAGCTGATGCCGGGGATGTCGTTCAGGCCCGAGACGATCAGGTCCCTGCGGCGGCGGAACTCCTCGACCATCTCGTCGACCGGCTGCCACGGACCCTCGAGGGCGGCCTTGGCCGCGTACTGGCTGAACGCCGAGGTGCACGACACGGAGTTGATGGCCAGCCTGGTGATCGGCTCGACCAGGGCGGGCGGGAAGACGCCGAAGCCGAGCCGCCATCCGGTCATGGCGAACGTCTTGGACCACCCGTCGAGCAGGATCGTGCGGTCGGCCATGCCGTCCACGTCGAGAACGCTTGCACCGGGGGGTCCGGGGGGTTGTCCCCCCGGGCTAGCACTGCGGCCGCCGTACCTGATGGCCCAGTACACCTCGTCGGAGAGCACGATCAGGTCGTGGCGGATCGCGAGGTCCGCGATGGCCTCGCAGTCCTCGCGGGTCAGCGCGCTGCCGCACGGGTTGTGCGGTGAGTTGATGATGAGCAGCCTGGTGCGGTCGGTGATGAGGCCCGCGAGTTCGTCGGTGTCGATTCGGAAGCCGTTGCGCTCCCGCAGCGGCATCGGGACGGGGACGGCGCCGATGAACGATGTGATCGACTCGTACATCGGGAAGCCCGGGTCCGGGTACAGGACCTCGTCGCCCTCGTTGGCCAGGGCGAGGATGGTGAAGAACATGATCGGCTTGGCGCCCGGCGTCACGATGACCCGGTCCGGAGTCGTCTTCATCCGGCCGGTGCGCTCGAGGAAGGCGGCGACGGCCTCGCGCAGCGGCGGGATGCCGGGCGCGGGCACGTAGTGGGTATGACCGGCCCGCAGCGCCTCGACGGCGGCGTCCACGATGTGGGGGGCGGTCGGGAAGTCAGGCTCGCCGATCTCCAGGTGGATGATCTTGCGGCCGGCCGCCTCCATGGCCTTGGCCCTGGCCAGCACTTCGAAGGCGGACTCGGTGCCGAGCCGGCCCATGCGATCCGCGAGCCTAATGTCTGTCATGGCCCTGATGATAAGTCTGTGGCGGTTTGGTGGTAAGAGTCAGGAGTGTGGTGATCTTCGCGATCTTGCCGTTGCTCTCCTAACCCGTCAGTCTAGATGTCGGTGCAGCACAAGGAGGTGCGTGGATGTCTGATGGGTCCCGCGAGTCGGATGCCGGACGGCTGTTCGCCGCGGCAGAGGCCGACTTCGCCCGCTACGAGGTGATCAAGGACCTCGTCGACGAGTGCATCGACCTGTCGCTGAACTACCGGCAGAGCGGGCATCCCGGCGGGTCGCGGTCCAAGGTGCACATGATGCTCTCGCTGCTGCTGTCCGGGGCCATGCGCTGGGACGTGCTGCGGCCCTGGCGCCGGTTCGGCGACCGCTTCGTGCTGTCCGCGGGCCACACCGTGCCGCTTGTCTACGCCACGCTCGCGGTGCTCAACGAGGGGGTCAGGGCACGGCATGAGCGCTCTGGCGAGGCGGCGTTCGCCTTCCCCGACGACGGGCGCTGGGCGCTGACCTGGGAGTGGCTGCTGCAGCTTCGGCGGCGCGGCGGCCTGCCAGGGCATGCAGAGATGGAGGGCAGGACCCTCTTCCTCAAGTTCAACACCGGGCCTTCCGGCCACGGGATGCCGCCCGCCGCAGGCGAGGCGCTGGCGCTGAAGCTGGCGGGCGCCGGCGAGGTGAAGGTCTTCGTGTTCGAGGGCGAGGGCGGGCTCACCCCCGGCTCGGCGCACGAGGTCAAGAACACCGCGTGGGGCCTGGGCCTGGACAACCTGGTCTTCATGGTGGACTGGAACGACTTCGGCATCGACCCGAGGCCCGCCTCCAGCGTGGTGGCGGGCACGCCGGTGGACTGGTTCGCGCCCTATGGCTGGCGGGTCACCGGGACCGAGCACGGCATGGAGTGGGGGCCGGTCACGCAGACGGTGCTGGACGCTGTCTGCGGTGGCGGCGATGATCTGGTGCCGACGATGGCCTGGTTCGTGACGCAGAAGGGCCGGGGGTACGGCAAGGTCGACGCGGCGAGTCACGGTACGGCGTGGCCGATGAACGCACCGCAGTTCTGGGCGGTCCGCCGCGAATTCATGGACCGGTACGGAGTGACCTACGAGGGTTTCGGTGAGCCCGCGCCGGCCGACCCGGCCGCTGTGCAGGCGCAGGCCGCTGCCAACCTGCAGGTGGCGATGAGCGTGCTGCGGCGGGACGAGGAGCTGGTGACCTGGCTGTCGGACCGGCTGCTCGCGGTCGCGGACACGGTGCCCGCCGAGGTGGAGGGCTTCCGGCTCGGCACCTCGGCCACGTCGCCCGGGGTAGCTGGCGACCTCGGCTCATCGCGCGGGCTGTTCAGTGACCGGCGCATCTTCGACGTGGCCCAGTACCCGGCCGGGATGTGGAAGAAGCCGGGCGAGAAGGCGCCGAACCGGGCCGGGCTGGCGGCCTGGGCCGCGTACGTGAACTCGCTGGCGCTGCGGGACTACGGGCGGCCGCTGTTCATCGCGGCCTCGGCCGACCTCGCCGAGTCCACCAACATCGCCGGGTTCGGCCAGGACTACGACGGCCTGCCTGGCACCGGGTGGTACGAGCGGTCCGCGAACCCCTTCGGCGCGCTGCTGCCGACGGAGATCACCGAGTTCACCAACGCGGGGATGATGGCCGGGCTTGCCACGGTCAACCTTTCTAGCGACCCGTTCGAGGACTTCGACGGCTTCTGGGGGGCGTGCTCGACCTACGGCTCGTTCTCCTACCTGAAGTACGGGCCGATCCGGCTGTTCAGCCAGCTCGCCCAGGACAGCGAGCTCAAGGTCGGCAAGCTGCTGTGGATCGCCGGGCACTCGGGTCCCGAGACCGCGGAGGACTCGCGCACGCACTTCGGCATCTTCTCGATCGGTGTCACCCAGCTGTTCCCCGAGGGGCACGTCATCGACCTGCACCCGTGGGAGTACAACGAGGTGCCGGTGATGCTGGGCGCCGCGTTCTCCCTCGACGTGCCGATCGTGGCGCTGCACCTGACCAGGCCGCCGGTGGAGATCCCCGACCGGGAGGCCCTGGGCATGCCTTCCCACCTGGCCGCCGCGCGCGGGGCTTACGTGCTGCGCGACTACCAGCCCGGGCTGCCGCGCGGCGGTACCGTCTTCGTCCGCGGCACGATGCCGGTCAGGAACGTGGTGAACCTGCTGCCGGAGCTTTCGGCACGGGGCATCAACGTGAAGATCGTCGCGGCGCTGAGCCCGCAGCTGTTCGCCCGCCAGCCCGAGTCGTACCGGCGGTCGGTGGCCAGCCCGGCGGAACGGCTGGACGCCATGGTCGTCACCAACGGCGCGTTCAAGCTGATGCGTGAGTGGGCCGACGGGCCGCTGGCGCGGGAGTACTCGCTGTCGTCGGACTGGGATGACCGGTGGCGGACCGGAGGCTCGGTCGCGGAGGTGATCGAGGAGGCGCACCTGGACGAGGCCCACATCCTCGCGGCGCTCGAGCGGTTCGCGGCCGACAGGGAAGACCGGCGCCGGCGGCTGCGGGAGCTGCTGGAGGACGTCTGATACCACCGGACCTCTTTAGCTGGCCCAGGCTGGAATACCACAGTACGTTCGGGATAATTTCTTTTCTTTTCTCCCGAACGAGCAGTGGTTTGACGGGTTTCTCCGGTGTGAGGTGCAGGTGGGTTCAGCCGCGGACGGCTTGGTCCTGCTTGATACGGCACATCAGTCCGGTCCACTGGGCGGAGCTGAACTCAAGGACAGCGCCTGAGTGGTTGCGAGAGTCTCTGGTCAGCACAAGCGAACCGGATTTGGCGACTTCGACACATTCGCCCACTCCGGCGCTCGCGCTGCTCTTGCGCCAGATAAGTCCCCGATGCCCGTTCGCCCGCACGGCCATAAACGCCCTCCCCTGACCCTGATTACGAGATCCTCTACGACACGGCGAGCGATACTTTACCGGAAGTTCAGAAGTCACGAGGGCCCAATTGTAAAGTTCGTACAGCCTTTCTTGAGGAGCACAGCAAAGGGCTAGGTCGCTCGCGCGATCACGAAGGTTATCTCACGGACATTTCTCCCGCCACGCTGCGCATGAGCTTGATGGAATCTCCTGTCGGAAGCGCGGCTTCGACCAGTGTTTCGAAGTCCTCCTTGGCCAGTGCCACGGCAAGGGCGTCCCTGGGGTCATCGTCTGTGACCATCGCAAGCGCTCCTCGGTCCGCGTCCAGGAACAGGATGTCGGGGAGCCCTCCGTCGAACTCCAGCAGGTTAAACGACTCGATCAGCCCCGGATGGGCGCCGGCCTCGAAGGGGATCACCCGGACCGTGACCAGATCGTCCCGCTCGGCCAGGTCCGCAACCCGGCGAAGCTGATCCGCCATTATGGTTGGATTCTTCTCGATTCCGACATGTCGGCGAATAGCCGCTTCGTCAAGAACGAAATACTGATGAGGCGGAGTCGACCGCTGCGCAAGCTCCGCCTGGCGCTGCATCCGAAGTCCCACGATCGACTTTACCTTGCCGGGCTCGACTCGCCCGCCGATGGTAACAGCCTCCGAATATTCGGCGGTTTGCAGCAGGCCTGGTATTAGCCCGAGTTGAAACTGCTTTATGATTGTCGCGCCGGCCTCGAAACCCACATAGGTCAGGTATTCCGGGGGGACGTCATCCCGGTAACGGTCCCACCAGCCTCGTTGGCGCGCTCCCCGGTTGAGGGCGTGCAGCCGATCTCGATAACTCTCTGAAGTCACGCCGTATTCTGACAGTAGGGCATCAAGATCCACCTTGGTGATCATGCTGCGCCCGCCCTCCACCCTGATCAGCTTGGAGGGGGACCACTCTAGGTCGCCGGCAACCCGCTCCTGGGTCAGTTCGCGCTCCTTGCGCAGGCGGACCAGTTCGCCGCGCAGAAGGGCGCTCTGGACCACGGGTCCCTGGTCACCTGCCATGGCGACGTGTCGCTTCCCCTGGTTCGGGCAAACCTGATGAACGTTTGCATCTGCTAGGTTGCATCATGTGAGCAGTCAGTATAGCCTCTCTCAGCCGTACATGCCGACCGCACTGACTCCTTCATCTGCGAAAACAGCATTTCATTGCAAGATTAGGTTAAACTTGCAGACCACCATTTTGCAACCTGTCAAGTTGCCGTATCACAATCTGTGACCTTAGCTTCTGGAATATGGCGTTACACAGTGATATTCTGGCAGTCATTATTGTTGAGTATGGAACGGCGGGGGCCAATGCTGACGGAATTCCAAGAGTCACTAGCTGATACGGGAGGTGTTGGCGACGGCAAGGCCGCCCGCAAAACAGTCAGCGTGACGGGATTCGCGGTGAAATCCTCCAGCCTCGGCATCGGCGCTAGCGGCTGATAAAAGGGAAGGAGGCGGCGTGCACGTACCCACAGGGTTGCTCGAACCTGATGACAACCGGTACTCACCGGAGAACGAGTCCACGCTTTGCGGTCGCGTCTACCGGGCTGACCTGCTGAGCAGCCTGACGGTCTCGATCGGCCCAGTGATAGTCCGGTGGAAGTTCGAGATAGCACGTGCCGACGACGTAAAAGCCGTCTCCGTCGACGCGCAGCAACGCGCGGTACGTCGCAGCAGGCTACAGCGCGGACTAAAGCCCCAGGCTTACCCGAGAGAACCGGGAGTCACGCGGCAAGACCAGGGTTCAGGCGACCTCCGAACCAAACCTGCCGCGACTTATCTGCCCGGCAGCGGCCTTGCCCCTCCTCATCCGGGCCTGCACCCGCAGCTCGACGGCGAAAACTGCACGGTGGTCCTCAGTGACGTCGTTGCCTTCGGCGCACACACACGTACCGACGCTGATCGTCTTATCATCCGGGAAGCACTCTTCAACATGACGCACGCGGCGCTGCAAGGCATAGCCGACGGGTGGTCGTGGGACGACCGCGGTGACGGCATCCTGATGGTAGTACCGCCGAGCGTTCCGACGGCGAACGTCATTGCTCAGCTCGTCAAGGAGTTGCCTTGTGCGGTCGAGCGGCACAACAGTACGCATCATGCGTCCACCCGGATCCAGCTCAGAGTCGCCGTCAGCGTGGGACCCGTGGTCAGTGACACCATGGGTGTTTCCGGCGATGCGATCATCGCCTCGGCCCGGTTGGTGGACGCCCCGGTATTCAAGGAGGCCATCGCCCACAGCACCGCAAGCCTCGGCGTCATCGCGTCTTCTTTCGTCTATGAAACGGCCATCAAGCACGGTCAGGACCCGATGGGATACTCCCAGGTTCAGGTCGAGGTGAAAGAGTCCAGCATGCCCGCCTGGATCAAGCTCTTCGAGGATCCGATGCCGCTTTCGTACAGTCAGGTCTCAATACGGACGACTTCTCTTCCTGGCGCGGGCAGCTGACGTAAATTCCGCTCTTGATACCGGACCTGCCTGGAGGAGCCCGCCTTGACCGCTTCACGTCTGCTTCGCCTGCTTCGCCTGCTTCGCCTGCTTCGGTGGTGGCTGCCGGTCGCGGTTGCCGTGGCGCTGTCCGTTTCTGTTTCTGCAGTGAGCGCGGACGCCGGGATCCTGACCGGAAGCAGAGTTCAGGTGACCGTGCATCCTGGTATCTCGCTGTCGCGTTCTTCGGGCACGGCGACGGTGCCGGTGCGGGTGAGCGGCGGCGGGTTCGGTGCGAGCGAGAAGGTGAGCGTCTTCTTCGGCGCCGCCCGGCTGGACGTGACCCGCGCGACCCGCGCGGGGCGGTTCGGGCCGGTGACCATCACCGTGCCGGTTTCGGTGACGCCAGGTAGCAAGTACCGGATCCTGGCCAGGGGCTGGACGAGCAAGAGAACCGCTTCAGAATCCTTCGCGGTGCCGGCCGACGGGCTGAACTGGCCGCAGTTCCACTACCAGGCCAGCCAGGACGGCTACGACAACACCGAGAACGAGCTCACCCCGAGCGACGTTCACCTGCTGGGGCTGAAGTGGCGTTGTGGTCCCGGCGGGATCGTCAGCGCCACGTCCCCGGTGGTGGCCAACGGCGTGGTGTACGTGACACCCGAGTCGACTCTTGGCGACCTCACGGCCGTCTTCGCCACCCGTGCCAGCACCTGTGCACCCGCGAGGTGGAGTCCCCTGACGCCAGGCGCGGACGTAGCGGAGCAGAGCCCGCCCTCGGACACGACGCCGACGATCTCCGGCGGCACGCTCTACGTCGGCTCGGCCGGCTCGGTCTTCTACGCCTACAGCCTCGCCACCCGCCAGCAGGAGTGGAGCTTCGACACCTCGCAGGAGCCCGGGTCCGGGACGTTCACCTCGGCCACGGTGGCCGACGGCGCAGTGTACTTCGGCTCTAGCGACGGCCTGTACTACGCGCTGAACGCCGCCTCAGGCGCCCAGATATGGAGCTACCACACCGACCCTTCGGCCGAGGCCTCGCCCGCGGTCGCGAACGGCCTGGTCTACCTGGCGGGCGGCGGCAATGTCGTCGCGCTTGGCGCGGGGACGGGGACCGTGATGTGGACCTACCCCAACCTGCACACCATCGAGTCCGCGCCAGCGGTGACGAACGGCATCGTCTACGTGACCGACGACAATGACACCATCCTGGCGCTGAACGCCCACACCGGCGCCAAGATGTGGAGCGCCGCCATCGGCGGAACCGGGTCCTCCCCCGCGGTGGCCAACGGCGTTGTGTACACCGGCTCAACGAACGGCGACCTGTACGCCCTCAACGCCGCGACCGGGTCCGTGCGGTGGACGTACCCGATCGGCACCGGGCTGGTCTCCCCGCCTTCGGTTGCGAACGGCGTGGTCTACATCGGCGCCAACAGCCAGGAGACGGTGTACGCGCTGAACGCCGCCAGCGGCAAGAAGCTCTGGAGCTACAACCTCAGCAGCGCCGGTCCCGGCGAGACGGTCAAGTCCTCGCCGGCGATCGCCGACGGGGTCCTCTACGTCAACGCCGGGAATGTATACGCGTTCGACCTGAAGTAAGTCACGGGGCTAGCCGGTGCTCGGGACGGTTCCGGGACGTCAGCGCGGCAGCAGGCGCTCGGGACGGTCCCGGGAGGTCAGCGCGCCGGCAGGCGCTCGGCACGGTCCGGGGAGGTCAGCGCGCCGGCAGGCGCTCGGCACGGTCCGGGGAGGTCAGTGGGCCAGCAGGTGCTCGGCACGGGACAGGGTTTCCCTGAGGTTGGGCTCGGATGTGGCCTCGTACGCGGCGGCCAGGGAGAGCCAGCGGAGCGGGGCGTTCTCGTTCTCCGCGCGGGCCGCGTCTGGGAACTGGGTGGCCATGATGAACCTGAGGTCGGCGTGCTCGTGGGCGGGTTCGCCCTTGCCGGGCGGGACGCCGACGATGACCAGGTGGCGGATCTGGGCGTCCGGCCACGGGGCCAGGTCGGCCAGTCCGGTCTCCTCTTCCGCTTCCCTGATCGCGATGGCGAGTGGGTCGCTCTCGCCTGGGTCGCCGTGGCCGCCTACCTGCAGCCAGGCCTGCTGCCGCTGGTGCCAGCGGAGGAGCACCCGGGCGGTGGGCGGATGGACTATCAGCGCCGACGCGGTGACGTGCAGCGGGATGTCGCGGCGCCATGGGTCGTCGGCGGTGTCGGCGAGGGCACGTACGCGTTTGAGGTCGGCGGTCTCGGGTTCGCCGTCTGGGTGGTAGGCGTCCAGGAGCATGGCCAGGGTTGGCTGGGCGGGTTGGGATGCCATGGGACGCGATGCTAGCGGGCGGATGGACTCGGGTCGGCATTTGGGATGTAGGCGCGACGCGGGGTTGGGCCGATGTGACTGGTGATCTCAGCTGGGGCTGGCCGGGGCTCTGAGTATTCGACGGGTGGTGCTCGCTCGGAAAGATCGGGGAGGATTCGGGCTTGTGGGAGGATTTGGTGCATTATGATCCCCCTTTTCCTCCCATAAGCCCGAATCCTCCCAGGAAAAGTGACGCGATACTCGCACAAAGGTACGATTCACTGGGCTGGTATGGCAAGTGGGGCTGGTGGGACCTAACGGGCGAAGAGGAATGGGGGGCGGCCGGGGACGTTGGGGGTGCAGGCGAAGATGTCGCCGGCGTGGGGTTCTTGTTGGCGGTCGGCCTCGGTGAAGTTCTCGCGGGCGGTGGTGATGTAGAGGGTCGCTAGGTCGGGGCCGCCGAAGGCGGCGGAGGTTACCTGGCGGGCCGGGAGGCGGACTACGGTGTCGAGATCGCCGGCGGGGGTATAGCGGCGCAGCTCGCCGGTGCCCCAGACGGCGAGCCAGACGCAGCCCTCGGCGTCCAGGGTCAGGCCGTCGGGCAGGCCCTCGTCGATCGTGGTGAAACGGCGGCGGGTGGACAGGGCGCCGGTGTCCGGGTCGGTGTCGAACAGGTCCACTCCCCCGGCGTAGCTATCCGCGTAATAGAAGAGCTTGCGGTCATCGGACCAGTCCAGGCCGTTGGACAGGGCAACGTCCTGAACCAGCTCGGTGACGGTGCCGTCGGGGGTAAGGCGGTACAGGGCGCAGGGCGGGCCGCCCTGTTCGGCCACTGCCATCGTGCCGGCGCAGAAGTTGCCCCAGGGGTCGGGCTTGCCGTCGTTGAACCTGACCGTGGCGCGGTCGACGGTGAAGCCGGGCAGCCGGGTCAGGTTCTGGCCGTCGTAGTCGGCGAACGCGAAGCCGTCGATGAGCGCGAGGACCAGGCCGCCGGCTTGGGTGAGGCCGACGGTGCCGACCTGGTCGCCGGCGTCGAACCAGGTGTGCGCGCCGGTCGCCGGGTCGAGTGTGTGCACGTGGCCGGGCAAGATGTCCACCCAGCGGAGCAGGCGGCGGGCGGGATCCCAGACCGGGCCCTCGGCGAGCTCGCACTGGGCCGGCACCGCGAGGTCGGCCTGCAGGACCCGGGTCACGGCGCCTCCAAGGGGCTGGCAGGGTTCAAGAGGTTCAAGAGGTTCACAGGACTTGGAGGATGCACGGGGCTCAAGGGGTGCATGAGGTGGGTGAGGTGGTGGAGGTTGAGGGGCTCATCTGGGGCTCATCGGGGGCTCACGTCCAGCATTACTTTGCCGCGGGGGCCGAAGCTTTCGCGGAGGACCTGGTAGGCGCGTTCGTATTCGTCTAGGGGGAAGCGGTGGGTGATCAGCGGGGTGAGGCTGATCTGGCCGGCTCGGAGCAGGGCGGTGACCTCGGCCCAGGCGGCGGAGGTATAGCCGAAGCTCGCGCTGATCAGCAGGTCGTTGTTGACCACGTCATCGATGGGGAATGCGGCCTTGACGTCGTTGCCTGCCAGGCCGATGAGCACGACCCGGCCGCCACGGCGGGCCAGGCCGAACGCGCGCTCCACGGCGCCCGCGGTGCCAGCCGCCTCGACGACGAGGTCGAACCGGCCCGGGGAGGAAGGGGTGGCCGGGGAGATGCGAGGGTGTGGGTCGTCGGCGAGATCTAGCTCGAAAGCGGTCGCGCCGAGTTCGGTGGCGAGGTTGGCCTGGGCTGGGCGCTGGCCGCAGACGACCAGCTCGGCGGGCGAATACAGGGTCAGCAGGTGCGCGGCGATCAGCGCCAGCGTGCCGTCGCCGACGACCGCGACGCGCTCCCCCGGGCGCGGGCGGCCGCGGCCGATCGCGCGCCAGGCGACGGCGGCGGGCTCGGCTAGCGCCGCCTCGAGGAGGCTGACCTCGGCGCACAGCACGTGCACGACCTGGGCCGGGACGAGGACCTGGTCCGCTGCGGCCCCGGCGCGGGTGAAGCCCAGCTCGTCGTAGACCTCGCACAGGTTGGTGTGACCTTGGACGCACTGGGCGCACACCCGGTCCGGGATGATGCCCTCCGCGATCACCGGCTGGCCGGGCTCCAGGCCGGTCACGCCTGGCCCGACGGCCTCGATGACACCGGACCACTCGTGCCCTGGCACCAGCGGGTAGCGCACGTAGGCGGGATCCACGACTCCGGCCAGCAGCTCCAGGTCGGTCCCGCAGACCCCGACGTACGCCGGTCGGGCGACCACCTCGCCGGGGCCGGGGACGAGCTCGTCCACGTGGCGAAGCCCGATCGAGCCGGGCGAGTCGATGACCAGGGCGCGCCGGTCAGCCATGGGCCGCCGCCGGCTCGGCCGCCGGAGTCCCCACGGCCGCAGAAGCCGCCGAGACCGGTGGAATCCCCTGGGCTGCAGGAGTCCCCTGGGCTGCAGGAGTCCCCTGGGCTGCAGGAGTCCCCTGGGTCGCAGGAGTCCCCTGGGTCGCAGGAGTCCCCTGGGTCGCAGGAGTCCCCTGGGCTGCAGGAGTCCCCTGGGCTGCAGGAGCCGCCTGGGCTGCAGGAGCCGCCCCCGGCGCCGCAGGAGCGGCAGGAGCCCCATAGGGCGCAGGAGCCGGCTGGGCGAGCTGGGGGGCGGGCTGCCAGCGGGGTGGGCGGGTGGCGAAGGGGAGGCCGCCTAGGGCCAGGGTGATCTGGTCGGCTGCTTCGCGGATGGCTAGGCCGAGTTCGTCCATGCGCCAGGTCGAGCGGTTCAGCTTGAGGCCGGTGCCGCTGATCGCGGCGACGCACTCGCCGGAGCGGTCGTGCACCGCGGCGCCGACGCAGAACACTCCCTCGGCGTCCTCCTCGTCGTCGATCGTGTAGCCGCGGGCCGCGCTCAGCTCGAGTTCCCGCAGGAGGGCGCCGGCGTCGGTGATCGTTCGCTCGGTGCGGGCCGGCATGCCTGCCTCGACGGCAAGCGCCCTGGCGCGTTCGGGCGGCAGCGCGGACAGCAGCGCCTTGCCCGCGGACGTGCAGTGCGGGTACTCGCGCTTGCCCAGGTAGCTGGCGAACCGCACCGTGCCCGGGGCGTCGACCCTGGCGGTGACGACGGCGAACGGGCCGTCGGGCACGACCAGGCGGGAGGTCAGGCCCGTTGCGTCGGTGACAGACTGCAGGATCGGCGTGGCGAGGCTGACAAGCGGGGACTGGATCTCGGCGGCGTCGCCGAGCTTGGCGAGCACCATGCCAAGCCGGTACCTGCGGGTCAGCCGGGCGCCGGAATCGGCGGCGAAGCCCCGCGCGACCAGCGTCTGCAGCAGGGCGAACGCGCTGCTCTTGGAGACCTTGATGCGTTCGGCGACCTCGGTCAGCGTCACGCCGTCCAGGCCGGCCGCGGCCAGGAACTCCAGGGTGTCCAGGGCCCGCTCGACGCCGTGCAGGCGGTAGCGCTGCTCGCCCGGGAGTTCCGGTTCAGTCACGATCCGTTCCCTTCCTCCGTGAAGTATTCGGCATAGCAGAAATAGCTTGCCATCGCCCCGCCGCCGCGTCAATCGCTTGCCTGGGGCTACCAGCACGGCTGTGACCGGCTAGATCTTGACAAATCAGGCTATGTTGCCGTGTCATTGATGCCATCGAAATTCGGACCAGGAGAATATGTTTCGGCAGAGCCAAAAACCACTGCTCGTTCGGCATAAAAATATAAGGAAGAGGCGAGGACGGGATGAGCTGGGTTGCGGACGTGCTCGGCGGGCTTGGGGTCGGCGGCGAGGGGGACCGGGGGGCCGCCTTCCCTGACGGGGCCGCATTCCGGATCGAGATCCCCAGCGTCGAGGGGCCGCGGGTGCTCGAGGCGGTGCTGCGCGCGGCGCAGGCCGAGGGCATCACGGTCAACCGGGTCTCCCAGGGCAGCGGCGCGATGATGCTGCGGGCGGCCGAACTGCGCGACATGGCCCAGGCCGGGCACGAGACGGGCGTCGAGGTGTGCCTGTTCGTCGGGCCCCGGGAGCGGTACGGCACCGGCGCCCACGCCAGGTCGGCCGACGGCCGGGCGCACGGGGACCAGGTGCGGGGACTGCGCCAGCTCGGCTACGCGCTGGAGGACGTGCTGCGGGCGACCGAGGCGGGGATCCGCAGCTTCCTGGTCGCGGACCTCGGCCTGCTCCGGGCCGTGACGTACGCGCAGGCGCGGGGAGCGCTGCCGGCCGGGCTGGTGTGGAAGGTCTCCGCCAGTATGTCGCCGTCCAACCCGGTGACGATCAAGGTGTTCGAGGAACTCGGCGCCAGCACCGTCAACATCCCCGCCGACATGACGCTGGAGGAGATTGCCGAGATGCGGGCGGCGGTCAGCATCCCGCTCGACCTGTACGTCGAGTCCCCCGACCCGCTCGGCGGCGTGGTGCGCGGGCAGGAACTCGGTGACCTGATCCGCGCCGGGGCGCCGCTTTACGCGAAGTTCGGGCTGCGCAACGCGGCGGGCGTCTACCCGAGCGGGCACCACCTGGAGGCCGTGGCCAGCGCGAACGCCGTCGAGAAGGTGCACAGGGCCGCGGTCGCGCTGGAATGGCTCGAGCGGCTCTCGCCCGGGCTCAGCCAGTCCGCGCCAGGCGCGGCCGGGCTCGGCGTCCCTGTCCCATGAGCCGGGCGGCCGAAGTCGGGGAGAAGCTGGCCCGGGTGCGCGGCTGGCTGGAGGACAGCGGCCAGGACGCGGCGCTGTTCAGCAGCCAGCCGGCCGTGGCCTGGCTGACCGCGGGCTCGAGGACAAGGTGGTCCGCAACGAGGAGCCCGCGCTGGTGTGGGCCATCGTCACCAGGGGCGACGCGATCCTGATCACGACGAACATCGAGGCGCCGCGGCTGGCCGCCGAGGAGGACACCCCTCGGTGCCGACACCGCGCAGGCCCTGGAGGGGGCGCTGCGCTCCTGGCAGCCGGTCGAGCGGGAATGCGACCTCGCGGCGCGGATCGCCGCCGCGTTCGAGGAACGGCTGATCTTCCCCTCGGTGCTGCTGGTGGGCGGGGCCGAGCGCAGGCGCGCGTTCCGGCATCCGGTGCCTTCTGCCGCGCTTACCGGCCGCGATGTGCTGGCCGTCGTGGTGGGCGTGCGCGGGGGCCTGAACGTTGCCTGCTCCCGGACGGCCAGTGCGGGCGACCCGGACCCCGAACTCGCGGCCAGGCACCTGGCGGCCTGTGCCGTCGAAACCGCGCTGATCACCGCGAGCAGGCCGGAGGACACGTTCGTCGTGACGCGGTCCGGGCCGAGGCCGGTCACCTACACCGCCGACTGGCCGGTGGTTCCCGGCGGTCGGCCGGCCATCCTGCCCACCTGATGTCCTTGGCCGCCTGAAAGGTTGCGCGTCATGAGCAACGAGGGTTTGCGTCCGAGATCCGTCGGCCTGCGCGGCGACTGGATCGCCTCCATCACTAACGTCGCCCCGACCGCCGCGACCACGCTGACCATGGCCGCGCTGATCGGCACCTCCGGGCTGGCATCGCCGCTGGCCCTGCTGATCGCGGGCGCGGCGATGCTGTGCTGCGCGGTGGCGTATCACCGGCTGAACAACTGGCAGGCCTCGGCCGCCGCCCCGGTGCAGTGGGTGGCGCGCGGGCTGTCGCCGGTCATCGGGTTCGCGGTCGGGATCCTGGTCCTGATGACGGCGCTGACCTCCAACATCGGCAACATCACGCTGATCGGCTCGACCGTGCTGTCGCTCATCGCGCCAGGCGAGACCAACAACAAGCCGCTGACCTGGATCGTGGCCACGGTGGTCTGCCTGCTCGTGGTGGCGATCGCGATCATCGGGGTGAAGGTGACGATACGGTTCGAGGGCTGGGTGGTCCTGGTCGAGTACATGATCATCGCGTCGCTCGCGATCTGGGGACTGGTCACCGAGCTGACCTCGCACGCGGCCGGGATCACCGCGCCGACCTGGTCGTGGTTCTCCTCATCGCACGCGCACGGCGGGTCGGCCGGGCTGATCTCCGGCGTGGTCATCGCGACGTTCCTGCTCGGCGGCTGGGACTCGCCCATCTACCTGGGCGACGAGCAGCAGCGGCAGCGCGACCCGGGGCGCAGCGTGCTGATCTCGATCACGTTCTGCACGCTGTGGGTGATCTTCCTGTTCATCTGCCTGCAGGGCCTCGCGTCGGCGAAGGACATCACGACGAACGGGAGCAACGTGCTGCCGTTCCTTGCCGGGCGGCTCGGCGACAAGGCGTTCGTCGACCTGGTGGCGCTCGCGGTCATCGCGTCGTTCGCCACCACGATCCAGTCGCAGATCGTGGACGGCAGCCGGATCATGTTCGGCCTGGGCCGGGACCGCACCGTGCCGGCGGCGCTTGGCCGGACGGGGCGGCACCGGACGCCGGTGGCCGGGCTCATCGTGATGGGGGTGATCCCGATCATCGCGCTGATCCTGTACCTGGCCAGCAGCTCCCTGCAGACCACGATCGTGTACATCGACTCCACCGGCGGCCTGCTGTTCGCCGGCTACTACGTGGTGATCTCGCTGTACAGCATCTGGTACTACCGTTCGGTGCTGTTCCGTGACGTCCGCGAGTTCCTGATGGGGCTGCTGCTGCCGCTGGTCGGCGCGGGGACGCTGGTCTACGTGATCGTCAAGTCGCTGCCCACCACGTCGACTCCGGTGAAGATCATCGCGCTGGTGCTTTTCCTGATCGGCATCCCGCTGGCGCTGCTGTCCAAGGCGATCACGCACGCGCCGTTCTTCCAGATCAGGCGGGAGAGGTATACCGAGGAGAGGCAGCCGGTGGGGTCCAGCGCCGGCTGAGGTCTCGTTCTTATCGCTTGTCTTTGGGGTGCGGCTGGTGTCTTCTTCCTTTGGCCCGAACGAGCAGTGGTCATCCCCGCCCGGTTCGCTGCGGAGTGACGCGTGGCTGGGCGGGGACGACGAGGTGGCGCTCAACCACCGGGCGGCGCTGCGGGCCGCCGGGCTGCGGCGGTCCGCTGGTTCTCGGTCTTCTCCGTCTTCTGGGTCTTCTGGGTCTTCTGGGTCTTCTGGGTCTTCTGGGTCTTCTGGGCGGCGGCCGCTGATCGGGATCGCTTGCACGGCCAGCGATCTGAACCGGTGCGACCGGGGGCTGACGGCGCTGGCGGCGGCGGTGCGGCGGGGGGTGCAGGCGGCGGGCGGGCTGCCGCTTGAGTTCCCCGTGATGTCGCTCAGCGAAGACCTGATGAAGCCGACCGCCATGCTGTACAGGAACCTGCTGGCGATCGAGGTCGAGGAAACCATCAGGTCCCAGCCGCTTGACGGGATCGTGGCCCTTGGCAACTGCGACAAGACCGTGCCCGCCTACCTGATGGCGCTGGCCAGCGCGGACATCCCGGCGCTTGTGGTCACTGGCGGGTTCCGGGTGCCTGCCTCGTTCGACGGCACCTTGCTTGGCAGCGGGACCGCGTTGTGGCGGCTGTACGACTCGCGGCGGAGCGGTGCCCTTGACGACGCGGCGTGGGCGCGGCTTGAGGGCTGCCTGGGGCAGGGGCTCGGGGCGTGCAACACGATGGGCACGGCCTCCACGATGGCGATCATGGCCGAGACGCTGGGGATGGCGATGCCGGGGTCCGCGGTGCTCGCCTCGGGAGACCCGCGGCAGTCGGAGCTGGCCGAGGAGGCCGGGCGGCGGATCGTGGCCATGGTTCGTGATGGTGTGCGGCCTTCTTCGTTTTTGACGGTGGCCGGGTTCTCGAACGCTCTTGCGGTGCTTGCGGCGGTCGGGGGGTCGACGAACGCGATCATCCACCTGTGCGCGGTCGCGGGGCGGCGGGGCCTGTCGCTGGCCTTGTCGGCGTTCGGCGCGGTCAGCGAGCGGGTGTCGGTGATGCTGGACGTGGCGCCGATCGGGTCCGGGCTGATGCCCGACCTGGCCGCGGCGGGCGGGGTGCCCGCGGTGCTGGCCGCGCTTGCGTCCCGTTGCTCCGAGCTGGACCTGTCGGTACCTACCGCGGCAGGTGTCCCCCTCGGGGAGTCGCTGCAGGCTGGGCCGGTGCGGTGGCCGCTCGGGGAGCCTGTGACCTCGCTGCCCGCGTTCATGGTGGTGCAGGGGAACCTGGCGCCGGACGGGGCGGTGATCAAGGCCGCGGCGGCCAGCCCGTCGCTGCTCCGGCACACCGGGCCCGCCGTGGTGTTCCACTCGTATGACGAGATGCGGGCCCGGGTCGAGGACCCTTTGCTCGATGTCTCGCCGGACTCGGTGCTTGTGCTTGCCGGGTGCGGGCCGGTGGGGGCGGGCATGCCGGAGTGGGGGAACATCCCGATCCCGGCACGGCTGCTGGCGCGGGGCGTCACCGACATGCTGCGGATCACCGACGGGCGGATGAGCGGCACCGGGTTCGGCACCGTGGTGTTGCACGTCGCGCCGGAAGGCGCGATCGGCGGGCCGCTGTCGCGGTTGCGCGACGGGGATCTGGTGACCTTGGACGCGTACGCGGGGTCGTTGTCGGTTTCGGCCGACCTGTCCGGGCGGTCACCTGTGCTGCCTTCGTTCGGGGACCTTCGCGGGTGGCCGGTGCTGCACCGTCAGCACGTTCTGCAGGCGCCCGAGGGGTGCGATTACGACTTCCTCCAGGCTCGGACGCCGGACCTGCTGCCTTTCGCGGAGCCCGTGATCGGCCGGTCGTGACCTGCGTCGGCGGAGCTAGCCTGGGAAGAAGCGGTAGGAGCCGATCTCGGTGAGGGATTCTTGGACGGGCGGGTGCTCCCAGCGGTCGGGGGCGCCGGCCTGGAACTCGCCGAAGGCCTTGACGGCAAGCAGCGGGTTGGGGTCGCGCCCGGTCCGGACCAGGTGGAGGAACGTGACCTGGTCGTCTAGCTTGAACGTGGCGTAGCTGAGGCCGTCGGGGCTGGTGCTGCGGAGTTCGGCGTAGACGGCGCGGATGAGCTCCTCGTTGGCGGCGGCCTGGTCGGGCTTGGTCCGGTAGCGGATGAGGCGCTGGTGCATGGTTTTGGCTCCTGGTGGGCGATTGGTTCTTTCGGTGGTACAGACACCTTGGCGGGGCGCGATTGAGCGATGACTTTTGGGCGCGGGCGGTGTCTGCATCCGATGTGGTGACAGAGGCGACGCTGGAGCGGGCGCGGGCGGGAGACGACCGGGCGTTCGGCGAGCTCACCGATCCGTACCTGGGCGAGCTGCGGCTGCACTGCTACCGGATGCTCGGCTCGGTGCAGGACGCAGAGGACGTGCTGCAGGAGACCCTGCTGTCCGCCTGGCGAGGGCTCGGGCAGTACGAGGGCCGCGCGTCGCTGCGCACCTGGCTGTACCGGATCGCGACCAACCGCTGCCTGAACGAGCTGCGCGCCGGCGCACGCCGGCCGCGGGTGGAGCCGGCGGGGCCGCCGTTCGTGCCGCCGGAGCCGACCCGGCGGGGCGAGCCGGTGTGGCTGCAGCCGTATCCGGACGCCCTGCTGGACGGGCTGGCCGATTCCGGCGCCGGTCCCGAGGCGCGGTATGAGGCGAAGGAGACGATCGCGCTGGCCTTCGTTCTTGCCGTCCAGCACCTGCCGCCGCGGCAGCGGGCGGTGCTTGTGCTGCGGGATGTGCTCGGCTTTCGTTCGGCGGAAGTCGCGGACATGCTGGCTGCCAGCGAGGCCTCCGTGAACAGCTCGCTGCAGCGGGCCAGGGCCACGATGGCCGGGCGGCTGCCGGGGCCGGACCGGGAGCGCGCGCCGCTCCCCCGGTCGGCCCGCGAGCGGGAGCTGGTCACGCGGTTCGCGGCCGCGTACGCCGAGGGGGATGTGGAGGGCGTGGTGGCGCTGCTGACGGCGGACGCCGTGTTCACGATGCCGCCGGTGCCGCTCGTTTACCAGGGGGCGGCGGCGATTGGTGCCTTTATGCGGGCGAGTTCCTCGTATCACGGGGGGCTGGAGAGCCGGCTGGTGGCGAGCCGGGCCAACGGGCAGCCGGCGTTCGGTTGCTACGTTCCGGGGGCATCGGGGTTCGAGGGACACGGGCTGATCGTGCTGACGCTGGAGGGCGGGCGGATCTCGGCGATCACGCGGTTCGTGGACAACGGGTTGCTTGGGCGGTTCGGGCTGCCGGACGTGCTCGAGGACTAGCCTGGACGGGGTTGCGTGCGGTTGGCGATGCGCTTGAGGGGCTTCGCTCTGGTAGCATCTCGGCGAGGTACTCGGGCCGTTAGCTCAGCGGGAGAGCGCTTCCCTGACACGGAAGAGGTCACTGGTTCAAATCCAGTACGGCCCACCATTTTCGAATGTATGTCTCGCCGTGGGAGCCAAAACGGGAGCCAGCGGGGAGCCAGGAACAGAAGGAATTGATCTCCCCGATCGCCGAGATGTCCTTCAGTGACGGTGATGGCCGCAGTTGTCGCGAGCGCGGTCGGGTGCAAACGGTTCCTTCAGTGCGACGTCTTCGCCGTTAGGTCTGACGGTCTTCACGCCCTGTTCTCGCAGGTCAACAACGGCCTGCGTGACATGTTCCGTAGCTCGCACGGGGCTCAGCCCTTTCTGAGGGGATAGCGTTTCATGATCGCGTCAAGGCGTTACCGGACACCTGTCCCAGTAAAGATCGCTTCCGTTGCCCCGATGCGGTCACCGGCAACGTCAGCGCCACGGATAGCTAACTTAGTCCGCGGGAAGTCAGGCGTCAGCAGGCTGACAGGCGGACTGTCGGCTGGGTGACTGACAGCCGCATCGCATTCTTGGCACCCTGACGGCAGCTGGAAGTGCAGTGCGCTGGGCAGAGCAACCCGGCCCTGGAACGGAGTCAGAACCATGACTTTTGCGCCACAATTGACGGCCACCGAACCCGAAGAAGTAATAGCGGCGATCATTGCCGATTACAGCGTCTACGACGGACCGCTGGGATCTTATGCAGTCGCCGTATCCGGACCGGCCGGCGCTGGCAAGTCGACGCTGACCAGGCAGCTACAAGCGGGCCTGGCGAGGGTGCCGGGGATTGGGCCTGTAGTCCCGTTCTTCGCTGTGGACTGGTACACCATAGGCACGTGCGTGAAGCGCGGCCGAGGATGGCCGGGGTACAACTGGCTCCGCTGGCAGGAAGAAGTTCTCGATCCTATCTATATGGGCGAGGCCATAACGTGCACCATGCGCGACTGGGAATCAAGGCAGGTGATCGGTGAAATCAGCTCCCCACCGACCCCGATCCGGCTGCTGGAAGGGGTTGGCCTCTTTCATCCAAGCCGCTTGCCCTACCTCAGGTGCCGGGTCTGGGTGGACTGTGATCTTGACGTCGCGGAGGCCCTGGGTATCGAGCGCAGTCTGGCCCATGGCCATTACGAACACGTCAGGCGCTGGAGAAGCGTATGGGGGCCGAATGATCGCGATTTCATCGAGGCGTTCCGCCCGGAAAAGGAAGCCGACATCTTGTACAACTGGAATGCCCGGTCATCCTGAGTGACTGGACCGGTCAGTTGATCTGGAGCCGGGCTGAGACGACTGCATCCGCGCTCTCCACGCTCTCCGGGCTGCCCGTCACTGCGCCCAGAAACTCCTCGCGGTCCAGAATCCAGACTTGCAGGCGGCTGATGGCGGTGACGGTCGCCGTCCTGGGTATCTGTCGCAACAGGGCGATCTCCCCGAACGAGTCGTCAGTCCCCATCTCGCTCAGCTGCCTGCCGTCCCTGCTGGCGCGGGCCTGGCCCTCTGCGATCAGGTAGAAGGACTCGCCGGGGTCCCCTTCCCGGATGATCACATCACCGGGCTCGTACGTCGCGGGCCGCAGCACGCTGGCCAGGTGCTCTACCGTGGCAAACGGCAGCGGGCCGAAGAACGACACGCGGCGCAGCAGCGCGACCTCAGGGCCGGGTGCGCACAGCCTGCTGTCGATGGCTTTTAGGCTGGGCACGTACCCGGTGGCGGTCACGATGAGCAGCAGGCCGACCCCCGCCATCGTGGCCCGGGCTCCGAAGGCGTGGATGAGCGATGGCGCGACGGCAGAGCCGAGGCCGACCGATAGCAGGAGGATAGCTCTGCGCGCTCCCAGTGCGCGTCCCATCAGGCGGGGCGGAATCACCCGCTGCAGGGCGCTATAGACGGCCACATCGTCGACCAGGTTGGCCACCCCGACGGCGCCGAAGAGCAGGTACGGCCAGTATCGCGCGTGCGTGAACGCGAGCAGGATCATGGGCACGCCCCAGCCCGCGACCCCCGCGGCGAAGGAGCGCGCCAGCCTCTTCCCGCGGACCAGCGCGACGGCAAGCGGAGTGCCGAGGATGCCGCCTGCGCCGAGCGCCGCGCCCAGCAGGCCGACGCCGGCGGGGCCGAGGCCGAACAGATCCAGGGCGATGACGACCGTGAGCACGTTGAGGACTCCGCGGGCGAACGTCTGAGCCGCGGCGGGGACGACTAGCGCCAGCGCGCCACGTTGCCGGATGAAAGGCGTGAAGCCCGCGGCCATGTCGAGCCTGAGCTGCTTCAGGATCTTTGCCGCCCGCGCAGGCGCCTGTGCCGCGAGCGGCCGGACACCGGCGAGCAGCACGGCCCCGGCCGCGACGAGGCCGCAGGTGACAAACATGGCGGGCCGCGGTGTGCCGACCGAGAGCAGGCCGGCGGCGATCGCCGGCCCAACGAGCATAGCTACCGCCTGCATCACGCTCGCAGCCGTGTTCGCGCTGGTCAGCTCGTCGGGAGTGCGGGCCAGCCAGGGCAGCAGAGCGGCCTGCACGGGACGGAAGACGCTGCACAGCCCACCGTCCAGCCCGACCAGCACCGCCACCAGCATGGCTTGCCCGTGCCCGCTCATCGCGGCGCCGGCCGCGCCGAGCAGCAACGCCCTCGGAATCAGGGTGGCGATCAGCAGCCGCTCCCTCCGCACGCGGTCAGACCAGCTGCTGATCAGCGGCACGAGGAGCGCGGCGAACAGCGCGTACTCCAGCCCGAGGAGGCCGACATATCCCGCGCCGCCCACACGGTACAGGTACACCGACGCCACTGTGAATGCCGCCAGGTCGCCGGCATAGGTGATACCCCATGCCAGCAGGAGTAGCCGAATCGGCCTGCTGCGGGCCAGCCACATGTACTGCCTCATGGCCAAATCCTTCGTGCCGCGCCCCCGGCTGGCGGGGTGCCGCACCGCATCCACTCCAGCCCGCGTCGCCTGCCACCACAGTAGCCGTCAGGAATCAGGTGCGATAGACGCGCAAAACCGCAAGGAAGGCCGCGCTTGAAGAGCGGTCCACCCCGCGGCTGGCATACTGTCACGGCGGCAAGCAATCGAGCCCCATTGCTCATGAGGGCCTAGTACGGCACGGCCGACATCGCGGCATCGCTACAACGTGTGCTCGCCTCCGCCGGGCGGTGGGAGCCAGAAATGGGAGCCAACGCAGTCAGCCGCCTCCAGACCCAGCGCGACACAGCCAGAATGTTCGCCCCGGTCACTGGCTCGTAGCTCGACCCAGACCGACGGTGACAGACACTCTAGAATCCCCTGACACGGAAGAGGTCACTGGTTCAAATCCAGTACGGCCCACGCCATTTTTCGAAATCATGTCTAGTTCTGAGAGCCGCAAGGAGAGCCAGCCACCTGCGGTTTTTTCTCATAATGGCTGGTCAGTGCGCTTCGCTTCGCGGTTTAAACAGCAGACTCGCTCGTCGGCTGAGCGTGCTCAAGGGCCGATCGACCCGGTCGGACACCGCCGGACATGCCCGCAGGCCGCAGCAACGGACGGCATGCCTGCGGGCACGGTAGCTGCCCAGGCACCTGCGAGCCCGGGTCATGCCGGGTCGCTAGCGCAAGATGATTGGCGGGGTCAGGTGAATGGCCAGGCTGAAGTCCTCGCCGGCGGCGACCTGGGTGGCGTTGGTCAGACCGGCAACCTGCACCCTTCCCAGCTGACCAGCAGGGTTGTAACCCCAGGTGTAGACCGTCCCGTCCGAGTACAGCACCAGGGTGGGGCCGTCCCCGGCGGCGATCTGGGTGATTCCGCTGCCCATCCCGGCTACCTCAGCGGGCGTCGGCTGGGGCGCCTGGGTGGGATAGCCGTTGAGCTGGCCGCCCATGTCAGCGCCCCAGGCCCAGACGGACCCGTCTGATCCCAGCGCCAGCGAGTCCCCGTACCCCTCGGCGATCCCGGCGACGACCGGCGCGCCGATTCCCGCCACCGGGACCGGAGTGAGCCGGTTGGTGAAGGTGCCGTCGCCGATCTGTCCGTAAAAGTTCCAGCCCCAGGTCCACACCGTTGTCTGGGTGCTGATGAAGCTCCGGCGGGTCACCGCCATCGCCGTGCCCTTGCCCGCCGCGATCATGATGACCCGGGACAGGCCGCTGACCTGGACCGGGACGTCGCTCTCGGCGGCGGTGCTGCCGTCGCCCAGCTGACCGACCCTATTGTCGCCCCAGGCCCAGACCGTCCCGTCCGAGCGCAGCGCCAGGTTGAAGAAGTCCCCCGCCGCGATCTGGGTCACCCCGGTCAGCCCGGGCACCTGGACCGGCGCCGGCTGCGCGAAGTACGTCGTCCCGTTGCCCAGTTCGCCGTTAAGGTTCTGGCCCCACGCCCACACGGTCCCGTCCGAGCGCAGCGCCAGACTGTGCTGGGTGCCTGCCGATACCTGGGTCACGCCGCTCAGTCCCACCACGTTGACCGGCGTCGTGCTCTCGTTGAGGAAGCCGTTACCCAGCTCGCCGGAAGAGCCCTCGCCCCAGGCCCACACTGTGCCATCGGAGGCCAGCGCCAGGCCGTGCTGCTGGCCGGCCGAGACCTGGACGATGCCGCTGCTCAGCCCCCTGATACCGCCGGGCGCCACACTGCCGGCCGTGGTCCCGTTGCCCAGCTGGCCAACGAAATTATCACCCCAGCTCACCGCCGAGGACCGCCAGCCCAGCCGCGTCCCCGGCTGGGCCTGCGCCGCGCCGGCCCCGACCACTACGCTGATCGCCATCGCGGCGGCCAGCGCGGCGCAGCCGCCGCACCGCCCCAGCCGCCGCCAGACCCACAGAACTCTCATGGTGCCGCCTCCCTGTGCAGCCATCCGATGACCCGGATGAGTTGCTGTGACCATACGAGGCCCGCCGCCACGCGGGGATCGGGAGTCATTCCCCATATTTGCGGCGGCGGTCCCCATTTTGGCCCGGCCCGGCCCGGCAAGCTTGCGGCCATCGAAATCGCTTCGCAGGTCGCCTCGGTGCGGACGGTGCTCCACCGAGCCGGTCAGTTGACGGTCACGGCGACGATCTCCTTATCGAAACCCCCGAAGCCGTTCTGCCAGTAGAAGTCCAAGTCCCCGCCATCCCCGAAGACGGCGATGTTCTCGCTGCCGTCGTTCGTGGTCACAGTGGCGGACCCGGTGATTCCTTCGACGAAGAATCCGAGGATCACGTGCTCTTCCTGCCAGCTCCCGCTGGTGTTGGTATAGCTGTCCACCCTGCTGAAGAATGCCGGCGCGACGACGTCCACCCCGTCGGTGTCCGTGGTGATGGCGGGCGGGCCGTAAACCGATGAACCCTTCACGGCCTGCAGGTGCCACGGCCTGGTGCCATTCCGCTGCCAGTAGAAGTCCAGGATGTTGCCCGGTCCCTCGGCGACCACGTTCGCCGCGCCGCCGCTGCCAGTGACAGCCGGGGCGGAGTAGGTCGACCCGGCGCCCGCCACGATCTCCCCGTGCCACCGCCTGGTGCCGTTGAGCTGCCAGTAGAAATCCAGGCTGTTGCCCGGCCCCGCCGCGACCACGTTCGCCGCGCCGCCGTTGGACGCGATGGCCGGCGCGGAATAGGTCGTGCCCGCCGCCGCGACCGTCTCCAGGTGCCACGCCGGGGTGCCGTTCTGCTGCCAGTAGAAGTCCAGGCTGTCCGCGGGTCCCTGGGCGACGATGTTCACGCCGCCGCCGTTGACCGTCAGCGACGGCGCGGAGTAGGTCGTCCCCGCCCCTGCGACCGTCTCCGCGTGCCATCCGGTGGCGCCGATCTGCTGCCAGTAGAAATCCAGGTTGTGGTCCGCGCCCTGCGCGGCGATGATCACGGTATTGCCGTCCGCCGCGATGGACGGCGCGGAGAACGTGGTCTTGGTGGCCGCGACCACCTCGCCGCGCCACGTCGTGGTGCCGTGCTTGTTCCAGTAGAACCGCAGGCCGTCGCCGGAGGTCTGCACGGCGATGACCGAGTTACCGCCGGCCACCGCGATCGCCGGCCTCGGATAATCCGTCGCCGCCGACGCACGGGGCGCCGACGCGACCAGCCCGGCGGCCAGGCCCACGGCGGCGGCGCCCGCACCGGCTAGCGTCCTGGCCCGTGACCTGGCAATGACCGGGTGCTTGGATGATCTGATGGCTTTCACTGCTTCCCTCTCTCTGGTCCGGTCTTTCTCGCTAAGGAACCGGCGCGTTACCCGGCTGGTCTTATTCACCGCGCGGCGGCGAAGGTGTTGTCGGCGATCTCGATGTCCTTGAAGAAGCGGCGGTGAACCCGGAGTTTCTCCCCAGCCGCCGGGATTACGTGCCACAGGCCCGTTGGCGGGCCGAGCTGGGTCGATCGCGGCAGCTCGGCCACGACGCCGCGGGCTGTCTTCATGCTGGCCCGGCCCGCATCCAGGATCAGCACTCGCTGCGGGGTGACCGCGACGATCCGGTAATGGTTCAGGCCAAGGAACAAGAAGACGCCGCTGACCGCGGCCACCAGCTGGCTGGCAGTCTGGGCGCCGAGTACCGCCTGCACGGTCTCGCCGGGCCGCAGGTACGCAGCAGCCGAATCGCGCATCGAATCACGCAGGGCCATGGTTTCCTCCAGAGTCGCTGAATAGGGAGTTAAATGCCGGGATGCTGCGGGCCCGGCCGGCCCGCGGTACGGCGCGCAGGCGCAGGGTCATCGCCGGAGCGTGCCGGAGACGCCGCCGGGCACGAAGACCAGCACGACCTGGTGCACGGCCAGGCTGTAGTCGTTCCCCGCGGATATCTGGGTGACCCCGGCCAGGCTAGGAACTACCTCGGGGGTCAGGCTGAAGGAGCCGGTGCCGAACTGGCCGGTCCCCCAGGCCAGCACCGACCCGCCGCGGAGCAGCACCAGCGCATGGGATTGGCCGGCCGAGATGCCGGTAACCGCGCCGACCAGGATCTCCACCGGCCGCAGCTCGTTGGTCGTCGTGCCGTTGCCGAGCTCACCGAAGGAGTTCTCACCCCATCCCCAGACCGACCCGTCCGAGCCCAGGACCATCGAGAAGCCGCCACCCGCGGAGATAGCGGTGACGGACGGGGCATTGATGCCAGAGACCTCCACCGGGGTAGCCGAGTCCGTGGTCGTGCCGTCACCGAGCTGGCCGGAGCCATTGTTACCCCAGGTCCACACAGTCCTGAGGACGCTTCCCCGGCGGGCCTGGACTCGCACGGCCATGGCCGACGTGGCGCCCGCGGCGATCTGGATCACGTTCGACAGGCCAGTAACCTGGACCGGCACGTCACTCTCACTGACGGCAGTGGCGCCGTCGCCTAGCACGCCGTTACGGTTCCAGCCCCAGGCCCACACGGTGCTGTCCGAGCGCAGCGCCAGGCCGAACCCGTCCCCGGCGGCGATCTGGGTCACCCCGGTCAGCCCGGATACCTCAACCGGCGCCCGACTGGAGACGGTGCTCCCGTCGCCCAGCTGACCCAGGACGTCGAGCCCCCAGCCCCAGACCGTGCCGTCCGAGCGCAGCGCCAGGTCGAAGCCGAAGCTCCCGGCCGCGATCTGGGTGACGCCGGCCAGCCCGGGGACCTGCACCGGGACGGTGCTGTCCGCGGCGCTGCCGGTCCCGAGCGCCACGCCGTCACCCCAGGTCCACACGGTGCCGCCGGTCGTCAGGGCCATGCTGTTGCCCGACCCCGCAGAGACCTGCGCCACGCCGCTGCTCAGTCCGCTGACACCGGCATAGGTCGCTCTTGCGGTCGTGGTTCCGTCGCCCAGCTGGCCATCCTGATTGTCTCCCCAGCTCACCGCCGCCGCGCGCGGCGGCAGCCGCAGGACGGGCTGAGCCTGCGCCGGGCTGGCCACCGCCGCTGCGCCGACGACGACGACGCCGAACGCCAGCACGATCCCGGCTGCGGTCCGGACGCGGTACCGCATTGCTCGCCAGATACTCATTTCGCTACCTCTTTCGCAGTTCCCGGAAGTTGGATGAACGCGGCCTGGCGGATGGCCAGGCTGAACTGACATCCGGCTGCTACCTGGGTGACGCCGCCCAGGGCGGCGACGTGGACCGGCGCCGGGTTGGCGACGGCGTAGGCATAGGACCCGTCGCTGCCCGGCACAGGTCAGGCGCCTCGACCATCGTCGCGCGTTCACCGCGGTTACCTCCTGGACGCCCAGGCCGCTCACGAGCTGGATCACAAAGCGATGTCGCCAGCGGCTCATCGCCAGCTCCTTGATGGGAGAGTGCGTCCGGGCAAGCCGCCTGTACCACGGGAGAAGCGCCCATATTCGGACTCAGGTCTCCCCATATTTCACGGCGCCGCGGCGAGAATGCCGCTAATGGCCCCGGCTCTTCGTGCAGGTCCGAGATGGGCTCGCACTACATCCCGCACGCTTCGAGAAGGTGACTGCCTGAACCTGTTCTTCGACAGCGCGGACGTGTTCCACCTGCAGGAGGACGCGACGAAGCCCGATGATCTTCGTCTGCGCCGACACCGGCCTCGCCCTGATGCGAGCGTTCCTCCGGGAGCGGCTGGCAATAAGGCACGCGGGTGTCTCGGTGTTATGATCCTTCCTCGGGTTCTGCTGGCTCAGCGACGACTTCGATCGAGCGAGCGCGCTTCCGCGCCTGGGGCCGGTGAGCTTGCGCGCCCTCGCCGCCGGGTTCATCATGTAATGGCCCATTACCCATATCAAGGTCGAAAATGTGGCGCTAGCGGCGGCAAGCGAGAACAACGGCCTGCTGGAGCGGACAGGCGAGCTGGCAGCGCTGGAGAGGTCGATCGCGAAGGCGCGTGACGGCCGGGGATCTTTGGTGCTTGTCTCCGGTGAGGCGGGTATCGGCAAGACAGCACTGGCGCGGGCCTTCTGTGACGCCAATCGGGACGGGGCGCGGGTGCTCTGGGGTGTTTGCGATCCGCTGTTCACGCCGCGCCCGCTCGGACCGCTGCTTGACGTCGCTGAGGCTGTCGGCGGCGAGCTGGCTGAGCTGGTCCAGGCGGGAGCAGGGCCGCATGATGTGACGATGGCGTTGCGGCGCGAGCTCGGGCGACGACCGCCGACGATCATGGTGATCGATGACGCGCACTGGGCGGATGAAGCGACACTTGATGTCCTCCGGCTGCTCGCCAGTCGTTTGGAGGGCGTGCGGGCCACAGTGATCGTGACCTACCGCGATGAGCTTGATCGCTGGCATCCGCTGCGGATCGTGGTCGGCGAGATCGGAGCTGGCCAGGCGATCACCCGGGTCCGCTTGCCGCCGTTCTCGTTGCAGGCTGTGACGAGTCTGGCCGCGCGGCATGGAGCGAGCCCCGCGGAGCTGTATGGCAAGACACGCGGTAACCCGTTCTTCGTGACTGAGGTACTAGGGGCCAGTGATCTCGGCGTCCCGCCGACAGTACGCGATGCGGTACTCGCCCGCGCGGCACGGCTGAGCCCTGCCGCCCGTGAGCTGCTGGAGGCGGTCGCGATCGCGCCGTCGCAAACCGAGCTGTGGCTTTTGGACACGCTGATAGAGGACGTCGGCGGGCGCCTGGAGGAGTGTGTGGCGGGGGGAATGCTGACGCTACGATCGGGCTCTGTCTCGTTCCGGCACGAGTTGGCCCGGCAGGCGTTTGAGGCAGCGATCGACGAGCCCAGCAAGGTTCGCCTGCATCGTGCGGTCCTTGCTGCGCTGGCGGCACCGCCAGCCGGCGCGCCTGATCTTGCTCGCCTCGCCCACCACGCGGACGCTGCCGAAGATGACCAAGCGGTGCTGCGCTTCACGCCCGCGGCCGCGGCGCGGGCATCGAAGCTTGGCGCCCACCGCGAGGCTGCCTCCCTGTACGCTCGTGCGCTGCGTGTCGTGGCGGTCCCGCTTTCTTTGCGCGCCAAGCTGTCCGAAGGCCGGGCGGCCGAGTGCTTTTTCACGACCCAGTTCGAAGCCGCAGCTGAGGCCATGCGCCAGGCGCTTGATTGCTACATCGAGCTCGGTGATCCCCTCCGTACGGGGAACGCGCTGCGGTGGCTTTCACAGCTTGTCTGGCAGGTAGGGGGGCTTGCCGAGGCGAAGGAGCTTGCGCTGCGAGCGGTAGCGGTCCTCGAACCGCTTGAGCTGACTTGGCAACTCGTGGCCGCTTACTGCCAGGTTGCGCAGCTGCTAATGGCAGACGAGGACCCCGAAGGCGCGGCGGTGTGGGCCGCGCGCGCAGTGGAACTCGCGAGCCGTATGGGCGACGACCGGGCCGCAACCGATGCGCACCGGTTGGCTGGCTGGGTCGAGTTCTTCGCGGGGGAACTAGGCGGCCTGGAGAAGCTGGAACGGTGCATCGATCTGTACGAAGCCGCCGGGCTCGAACAAGATGCGGCGATCACCTGCGTGGTGATCGCCCGCACCGCCGCCCGGTTCCGCCTGCACGACGTCGCGGAGCGCCACATAAGCGCCGGACTGGCATACTCCGAGGGAATCGACTTCGACGTGTATCGCTACTACCTGCTCAGCTGGCAGGCCAAGCTCCGGCTGGCCGCGGGTCACTGGGACGAGGCCGCCCAGATCGCGGGGATCTGTCTCGGCGAGCCCTGTCCGTTCGCGCGCATCCATGCCCTGGTAGCGCTCGGGCTGGTGCGCGCCCGGCGCGGCGACCCCGATCCGTGGACTCCGCTCGACGAGGCCCTGCAGCTCGCCGCACCAAGGCGGGAGCTTCAGTGGATCGCGCCGGTCGCGATTGCCCGCGCCGAGGCAGCCTGGCTGGAAGGCCGCAACGACGCCGTAGCCGCGGCCACGGATGCCGCCTTGGAGTTCTCAGTCTCGAAGAACTCCCCGTACACGACCGCCTTGGTGTACTGGCGGTGGCGCGCAGGCCTGCCGGCCGCAGTCCCCGTGACGCGTGACGATCCGTACGCGCTGGAGATGGCCGGGGAGTGGGCGCGGGCAGCCGAGTCGTGGGCCATGATCGGATGTCCGTATGAGGCTGCGCTTGCGCTCGCGGGCGCTAGTGACGAGCCGGGGCTGCGCCGAGCACTAACCGAACTCCAACGGCTGGGCGCACGGCCCGCGGCTAGCATCGTGACTCAAAGGCTGCATGAACGCGGCATCCGCGGCGTGCCCCGCGGGCCCCGCCGAGTGACCCAGCACAATCCGGCCAGCCTTACCGCGCGCGAGATCGAGGTGCTCGCGCTGATAGCGCAAGGTCTGCGCAATACCGATGTCGCCGAGCGGCTTTTCCTATCCCCGAAGACGGTCGATCATCATGTCTCGGCAATCCTCAGAAAACTCGACGTACGCACACGCGGCGAGGCGGGCGCCGAAGCTGCGCGGCTTGGGCTCACAATCTCAAGATAGGTAGCCGCCGATCCCTACATGGGGAATTCCCCCCACGCCGGGACGCTCCGCGTGCCAGTAGGTTCGCTGGCAAGCCTTCAGCCAGCAGACCAGGAGGAATGGCATGCCACGCTACATCGTGCAGCGCACCTTCCCGGAGGGCTTGCAAATCTCGGCGGACGAGGATGGCGCTGACCTCTGCCGCGGGGTAATCGAGCACAACTCCCAGGAGGGCGTCACCTGGATCAGCTCATTCGTGAGTGAGGACAAGACCCGGACGTTCTGCGTCTATGAGGCGCCGACTCCCGAAGCGATCCGCAAGACCGCCATCCGCAACGAGCTTCCGGTCGACGAGATCACGCAGGTTCGCGTGCTCGACCCCTATTTCTACACGTAGGCCGCCGGCGTACCGCAGAGGACATTATGCCCGCATTCAGCAAGCCCGCCCCGACCCATGCGCTGGGCTGCGACTCGCCCCGGTGAGCCGCTGACGCGGCTGATCCTCCTCAGGCTGGAACAATGCCGACCAGGTTGCCTTCGGAGTCCTTGAACCAGGCCGCCTCGCCTCCGCCCGGCATCCGGGCAATGCCGTTCTCGGTCCGCGTCTCGGGCGTGTCGTACTCCTCGAACACCACGCCGCGACCCCTCATCTCCTCGACCGCGGCGCGCACGTCGGTCACATGGATGACGGCCTGCGTGAACTCCCCTGACGATCTGGCCTGGGCGGGATAGACGAACAGCTGGCTGACGCCATCTCCGACCGTGAGGCCCACCTGCCCATCTCTTGCCCTGAGATAGGCGGACTCCAGTGCCTGCAGTCCCACTTTCTCAACATAGAACGCCTTGGCCCGGCCCACGTCCTGCCCCGGCAGTGCCGCCGTAATCCCAGACGTCTTCATGACCGGATGGTATGACGTCCGGCCGGCCACGGCGCTCCCGGTCCGCCAGCCCCGTGATGCCTTCCTCAGCAAGCCTCTCCCGCCACCTGGACACTGCGCCCGCGCCACATCCAGGCGTGCCGCGATCACCCGTATTCTCCAGCCCCTCCGCGGCCAGCAACACGATCTTTGCCCGGACATATCAACGGGCGGTGTGGCGTAACAGCGGGCAGCCGCCGCAGTTCAACACGGCCAACGTCAGGCAGGGTCATAACGAACAGGGACGAGCGGCTCAGCAGGAAGCGCCTCCGGGACTGCGCTTCAAACCCTATGAAGGCCCGTCGCTTCTCCTCGCCGAGAATGAACCACCTGACCGGCCGGTGGCACAGATTGCCCTGCTCAGCGCATGGAGGGAACTCAATCGCATGTGGCAGCTAAACGCGCCCGATCTGCGGGTACTTGCGCGCACGTCACGGATGGTCAGTGACGCTTCTTTGCTTCTTTATCTTGGTCGTGCCGCATGCACTGTCCGAGCGGGTTCATGGCCGCAAGAGCCTGGTCTGGGTCTGGGCGCGGAGTCGGGTGCCGAATCTGGTTAGCTCGCCGCGCTGAGCGGACGGATTCCGTCGAGTGCGGCGCCTAGCCGGTCCTTCTCCGTCTCGAGGTCGTAGCGGGACTGCAGGTTCAGCCAGAACCGCTCGGAGGTGCCGAAGTACCGGGACAGCCGCAGCGCGGTGTCCGCGGTGATGCGGCGCTGGCCGTGGACGATCTCGTTGATCCGCCGGGCAGGGACATCCACCGCCTTGGCCAGCTGG
>Ga0209169_10000263_pt1 | contig 31561 bp, 27 predicted proteins | sample HubBroMetageWRM4_FD_188346 | JGI IMG/M metagenome (GOLD analysis project Ga0209169, IMG submission 188346) | Warmed soil microbial communities from the Hubbard Brook experimental Forest, New Hampshire - Hubbard Brook CCASE Soil Metagenome WRM 4... | ecosystem: Environmental > Terrestrial > Soil...
TAGCACAGATCGTCATGATTCTCCGTGAACATCGCCTTGATCGTCTCGAGTTGCGCCTTGCGCCAGGCTGCCGGGCGAGTGGCGCCGGAAAGAAAAAACGCACGTTGCCGGGCGACGAGCTCTGTGTAATCAGGATTCGGCATAGGGTCCTTCCTGAGCGTGGTGAAGAGCTAGAATCTCAACCTTCTGGGCTGATCCGCACCAAAATGAGTAGTCCCGCTTCGGGCGATCCTAGGCGTTATGTATTTCCTGCTCTACTGGCAATAGTGACAGGCGGGCCTCGGTGCGAGCGAGGCCGATTAGAAACGTTAGACGAAAAGTCTTTCACGGAAGGCGGACGCTTAGCGTCGGTCAATTCTTTCCGATCAGACTTTGGTCTTGGGAGAATGTGCCCCATGTCCTCGCCAGCAGCCTGTCAATTTTGCCAGTGCACGACGTTCTCCCGATCCATTACGAATTAGGCCAGCCGACTCATGGAAACCGTTTTATCTTCCGAGCCGTTGTACCGTGGAAGGAGTTATCCATGAAAAACCCGTCAAGAATTTTCCAATCGTTGATGTTAGGGATGCTAGGTGTCATATTTTCATTTGCCTGCCCGTTCGCGTTCGCACAAAGGCCGCCCGGTTCAAGCGGCTGGTACACCAAGGCGCAGGCGGCGAACGGCTCCAAGGTCTACCAGAACGCCTGCGCCAGTTGCCATGGTGCCCAGCTGCAAGGCGGCGGTCCTGCACTCGTCGGCAAGCAATTCTGGCTCATCTATGGAGGCAAGAAAGTCTCAACATTGTGGTCTAACGTGCACACGGAAATGCCGATGTCCGCACCCGGCTCGGTCTCGGCCAAGAATTCGACCAATGTCATGGCATTTCTCTTGCAAAAGAATGGTGTAGCAGCCGGCGCCACGCCACTCGATGACACGGCCGATTTGTCTAAAGTGCTTCCACCGAAATAGTGGCGAGCCCTGTAACTACTTTTTTGGGATAGCCAAAATTCCAGGCGCGAGCCGCGGCCGTCGAGAAACAGGTCCTGCGAATATTGGGAGACTCCGATGCCTGAAGAAGACAGTTCGCCCAGGGCGAGTCGATCCGAAACACAAAAAAATCCTTTCGGGCGCAACGTCCTCTGGATTTCTTCGTTGGCTCTCGGCTTCTGTCTCCTCGGTGTCGCGTTCGTTGCCTTGACAAACCACGCAGTCAACTGGTCAAGCTCAGACAAATTCTGCGGAACGGCGTGCCATTCGATGACCTGGGCCGCCGCGGCGTACCATGAAAGTTCGCATTACACCAACAACGTCGGAGTTCGTGCGAGTTGCGGCGATTGCCATATCCCCTATGACTCAGGTCATGCCACCGCGGTGCAATATGTAACGATGCTTCTGTTCAAGGCGGACCGAGGGGGCAAGGACATCTGGTACGAAATTAACAGGAGCATTGCCACGAAAGAAGAGTGGGACAAACGTCGTCCAGCACTGAGCAACACTTTCGAAAGTTATCTGAAACAGCACAACTACATCACCTGTCGCGGCTGCCATTCTCTGGAGTCCTTCGGAGGCCAGCGTAGCCATATGAAGCTTGTCATTCATCAGGGCCTGGTGACGGCGGACAGCTACGATTGCTTGCAGTGCCACGCGAACATTGGCCACGTCTATGAGCAGCCGTCGTCCATGCAGACGTCGTCCATGCAGAAATCGTCCAAAATAAGTGGTTGGTACTCCGTTGAACAAGCGGCGGCGGGGAAGGAGCTTTTTGGAAAATCATGCTCCGGCTGTCACGGCGAAAAACTGGAAGGCATAAGCGGGCCGGCCCTTACCGGTGCCGCGTGGAAGCAGAGCTTCGGTGGTGCAAAGCTTTTGACGGTCTGGGGAGAAATCAAGGGTCCGATGGCCGGGTACGCCGGGGTCACCTTCACGACGCAGCAGTCACTCGACATCCTTGCCTATTTGCTACAGCAGAACGGGCTTGCCGCGGGCAACCAGACGCTGGCTGATACCCGGATGCTCTCCGACACCCTTCCATAAGAAATCATTGACACGACGAACATTGACCGACATCGACAAACATTAGCGATCACTTTGTCCGATTCAGAAGTGCCCACGCACCAATGGCGAGCGTAGGCTCAAGAATGGCGAGCGTCACCAGGAAATGAGGGAACACACCGCTTATCGCCAGGGGAACCAGCACCAACGGTACGAACACCAGCCGGTCGACGACTGAAGACGCCACAGCTTGTCGCGCTCCCGAACGACCGCCGAAGACGTAGAGCCAGCCAATCACCACAACCGTCAAGCCAATCACACGAAAGAGCGCTTCCTCGTGTCCAGCAAAAGCTGGATCCATAAAAAGCGTCTGGATCGCCCCCGGCCAAGTGATGAGGAGCGCTCCCATCCCCAGATACAACAGACCGTTCACTTCCGTGTATTTGGACCCAGCGGACAAGTTCGGGGACTTCTGTAGAAGATCCTTGATGAGTGACATAGTGCACCTCGGTCGCGAGTGCAGACGCGAAAAGTTTGCCCCAAAGAAACTTCGGCTGACAACTGTCACAAATTACGTTCTCAACCTGTAAGTTTTGACAGTAGCGACCTGACTCCTGTTGTCCGATTCTGTCGATCGGCAGAATGGCGGCGTCGCGAATAGACGTTGCCCCGCCCCCTTAAGGGATCATCTAAATCGGATTTTGTTCGCGAGTCCGTCTCGGAGGGTTCTCATGAAACCAGTTCAGAGAGTACTCTGGATCACCGCTTCGTTAGCGTTGTCGCTTTCCTTGGCTTGGGTAATTGGCCCATTCCGGATCAAACCGGCCTCAGCTCAGTCTCCTGGCAACAAAGCCATCTTGCTCGATCAGGGATGGACGCCGGAAATTCGCGAGGGCTACTACCACATATCACAGGGCACGACGGTGATGCCGTATGACATCTTCCTCAATCTGGAGGCCGCCGGCAGCCAGGAACTGTTTCGCTCGGACGCGAACAGCGAACGCTATGGCCTGACGCCTGACCCGGCAGATCCGAAATGGAATCCCGATGGCTTGCCGATCGGGCTGGGTAAGACCGCGACGGCTGAAGGTCCATGGAAGGGTGAAGACGTCGGGATAAACTGCGCCACTTGTCACAATACGGAGCTGTTTTATCAGGGCAAACGCGTCCGCATCGACGGAGGGGTCGGAAATCACTTCGACCTCGAAGCCTATGTATTTGCTCTGGACGACGCAGTGCAAGAAACTCTGAAGGATTCTGCAAAGTTTGATCGTCTGGCGGCGCGAATGGGAGCTTCGAGTGCAGACGCAAAGGGAGACCTGCGCAAACGTCTCGAAATTAAGGGCGAGCGTATTCATAGTTTCCGGACCACCGTTCTGCTCACTCCCTACCCCTGGGGACCGTCGCGAATGGACGCCATCGCTCTGATCGTTGCCCGGGTAACTTCCGTAGCGCCCGATATTCCTCAGAACTGGTCCGCTCCCCTCGCGCCTACCAAGCCGCCCTTCCTCTGGAATTCCCCGCAAGGATCGTGGACACAATGGCGCGGCGTGCAACAGGATCCAATCAATCGCAACCTTACGGAAACCATGGGCGTTTTCATGTCCATGAATCTGACCGCCAAGTCCCCCCAGGAAGGCCTCTTCGATTCGAACGCCCGCCTGAAGAATCTCGAAGAAATCGAGGACTGGCTGACTCATCTGGCGCCTCCAAAATGGCCGGAAGAAGTCTTTGGAAAGATCGACCGCGCGAAAGCCGCGGATGGCAAAAAGCTATTCGCCAGTCATTGTGCGACGTGCCACAATTCCTATCCCTATACCTGGACCGAACCCAACAAGTACGGCAAGCGCTTCCTTGAAGTTGGACTGGTGCCTGAAAGCTATGTGGGCACCGATCGGATGCAATTCGAGGACGTCAGGCCATTTGTGCAGACTGCTCATCTGGCTCCGTATCTCCCCGGACCGCTCAAGGATAAAACTCTTATTCCAGGCGGCTATCTCTACATCGGATTGCAGGAAAGCATTCTGCATACAGCACTGTCAAAGATCAATCAGACGCCGGAGGAGGCCGTCCAGATGCACGGCTATCGGGAACTCCCCGTTCCGCGTCCATCGGACGTACCCCACTACAAAGCAGCGCCGCGTGATGGTGTATGGGCGACTCCGCCATACATGCACAACGGCTCGGTACCCAATCTTTACGAGATGCTCCTGCCGGCGGCGCAACGTACGAAGAAGTTTTATCTGGGAAAAGACTTCGATCCGGTCAAAGTTGGAGTCGACACATCCGGCAAATCTGGCACCTACCTCATTGACACAACGCTGATCGGGAGTTCGAACAGTGGGCACTCATTCGAAAACGGCCCGCTGGGGAATGGCGTCATTGGTCCGCTGCTGACCGAACAAGAACGGTGGGCGATCGTCGAGTACCTGAAATCCATTCCCGAAGAAGCTGGCCGGGTGACACCGTTCGGCGGTCCACCGAACGCGAGCACGGGTCATGCTAGATGGGCAGAACAGCCAAAAGAGCCGTGAAATTGAGCGGAGTCGACATGACCATAGGAGAGCGCAATGTCAGACCACGTAGATGGACCACGGCAGATCGGTGAGCCTGCGACTGACCTCACCGATCTGTTCGCGTTCACCAGCCCCGACAATCCTGCTCACACTGTGCTGGCCGCGAATGTATTTCCTTCGGCGGGTGTGACTGCGATGTTCTCCAACGCGGTCAATCACTCGATCGTGGTTCGCAGGGTGACTGTATCCGGCACTGGCGATGACGCGAAATTCAAGCCCAGTGCTAAGGAGTATCGTTTCAGCTTCCGATTTGACGTTCTTCAACACGCAGACGGCGGCTCGAAGCCGGTGCAGCGCGGCACTTGTACCTGTCCCGATGGCCAGACGTTACCGTTTGTCGTAAACGATGAGAAGGGTGCATCGACTGCGGACGGAGTTTTCCGTGTATTTGCGGGCTTGCGTTCTGATCCCTTCTATCTCGCGTGGGCGCCGGGCGTGCTTAAGAAGCTTCCCAATCTGTTGCAGCACGACAATGTGCTGGCGATTGTCGTCGAGTTCGACACGCAACGAGTACTCAGTCCAAGTGAAGGATCGCTTTTTGGGGTGATTGCCGAAACCACCCCACTACCGGGACGCGCCAGTCCGATCGGCGTTAACCCCCCGCGCTTCGATTGGGTGGGCCGTCCGGAACAGACCAACATGCGCTTGAACAATCCTGGGATTGAGGGGACAGACGATCTGCGCGACCTGTGGAATCAACAGACGCCATTTGCGATCGCAGATGAACTGAAGCCCGTATTTCACCAAAAGCTGGTGGAAAGCTTGACCAACTGGGATCTGCGCGATGGGAAGGCAGATTGGTCGTCCGGGGCACTCCACGCCGCAGCTAATGTCTATCTCGACGATTTCCTGTTGTTCGACGTCTCCAAGCCGACGAGTGACGCCAGTTTTTTTGAAATAGAGAAAAGCACGCTTCGAGGAAAGCCCTACGCGACGGGTGGCGGACGCACGGTTGACGCGAATGTCGTCGACATGATGATCACCTGGATGGTGAATGATGACAAGGAATTTATGCAAGGCGGAGCCACGAGTGCAACAAAGCCAGGCATGAAGACGTTTCCCTACGAGGCTTCGCCGAATACGGAGTTGCAGACGGTTGCCGACAGCGTCGATCTCGCGGCCTCTCCGGATCAGGTCTGGAATCTCATCGGGCAATTTGGTGGCATGTGGCATCCGCTGATTGCCAGCGTAAAGCTCACCGGCGAAGGTGTCGGGCAGTTGCGCACCATCGAAACGATCGATGGCAAACAGATTATTGAGCGCCTCCAAGCGATGGATAATTCACAACGCCTCTATCGCTATACAAATGTGAGTGGACTTGGGGTCGTGGATTACACGGGAACGTTCGATCTGAAGCCAAAGGGCAGCGGAAGTTCCGTGGAGTGGGGGGTCCAGTTTCTTGCCGACAACCAAGCGACCCTTGTTGTTAGGACCATCGTTGCCACTTTAATGAAAACAGGATTCGAAGCCCTCACAAAACGCTTTGGAGCCCTGAAATGATCGAAGTGCCGGAAATTGATCTAGCGTATCCGCTGACAGACGGAGACATTGCTGTCAACAATCTGGAAAGCGCACGCCGACATTCCTGGAGCCGATTCTGGCGCGATCCATTACGGCCAGGGATCGCGGAGTGCATCGTAGAGCAGGAGCAATTGACGGCGCAGTACGTCGGCGACCTGGGGGCACTAGAGCGGTTAGACGCGCTCGTGCGTCAGCTCTACCGCGTGGACGCAGATGAAATGCGAACTGCCCTCGTTCATGCACAGGTCGCGTCGATGGGACACCGTTTCGCGGAGGCGAGACGCTTTCTCGCTCAGGCCGAGGCCCATGGAGCGTCGCAAGCCGATGTCCATCGCCTCCTGTTGAGCATCGATCAAGCTTGCGGCACAAACCTGGAGTCTGTGCTGGAAGCTAGGCGCAAGATGGCGGCAGAGTCCGAGCGTCTGGAAGACCTGGTGCCGCTCGGCGGATTGCTGGCTGATCTGCGTGAATTCGATGAGGCTGACAGTGTCTATCGGCTAGCATTGAACGTGTACGAAGATGTCTCTCCGTTCGCCGTGGCATGGGTTTGTTTTCAACTAGGGGCGCTCTGGGGAGAGCTCGTACCGGAACCACAATCTGAGCGGGCTGCGCGCTGCTATCAAAAAGCCATCGAATATTTGCCCTGCTACGTCAAAGCGCGCGTGCACTTGTCGGAGATTTATCTGCACTCTGGAAATGCCACGGACGCGGAAGCCCTGCTGGTTCCAGCGGTTTCAAGCGGCGATCCGGAAGTGAATTGGCGTCTCGCAGATGTGCTGGCAGCGATGGAGAGACCTGAGGAAGCGGAAGCGCAGATGCAGGTTGCCCGGTCCGGCTTCGAGAATCTTTTAGACCAATACTTGCTGGCGTTTGCAGACCATGGCGCGGAGTTCTATTCCGGCTCTGGCAACGATGTCGGCAGGGCCTTTGAACTTGCAATGGTCAACCTCGCGAATCGCCCGACGCTGCGGGCTTTCGAACAGGCGTATGAAGCCGCTGTCGCCGCTGGAGAGTCGGGACGAGCAGCAAACATTGCCGATGCTGCTAAAGAGCGTTGGGGAGCAGCACAAGCCTTCAGGTTATCGAAGCTCGCCGAGACTCACGTGGACAAATCAGCGTCGGAGGGAGCAACTGCATGATGATCGATCGTAGAACCTTCATTATTAACGGAACGACATTCCTTGCCGCAGCTCCAGCCCTGGCAGTCTTGCTGCCAGGCCCGTCGATAGCGCAGACCCCACTCCTGACCCGAGCTGGAGCAGATGAGAATTCTGTCCTATTCAAGATCGATGGCTGGGATGCTTACGGCGCGGAAGCTTCGAACGGAAATGAGGTCTGGCTCAGAATCGATCAATCGTGGCGGGCTGCCTGGCGATAGTATCTGACGATAGTATGAAGTTACTGAGGACAGCTGGCATGGCGGCGTTATCACGCCAACTTATTAGTTGGACCTGCCTTCTCGTCGTGACTCCCAATCTTTTGACGACACACGCGAGCGAACAAGCGCGAATGCAGGGAGCGCCGTCGAACGTTTCTGGGCAGGAAGGCATCGTAAAGCTTGCCGACTCGAACATTGAATATTTCAGCCAGGGCTACGGTGAGTCGATTGTCTTACTACCGTTCGGAGGACTCACTGTTGGCTATATGCAAGACCTCTCGCAAGACCTGGCCGATGCCGGATACCGAGTGGTGCGGATCAATTTTAGAGGTTCAGGAGCAAGCACGGGCTCAGAGAAGAACGTGACTCTTCACACCCTGGCAGATGATGTCTCCGGAGTGATCAAAGCCCTGAAGCTGGGAAAAGTTGTCATCGCCGGGCATGCGTTTGGCAATCGTGTGGCACGAACTTTGGCCGCAGATCATCCAGAGTTGGTTCGCAGCGTCGTCCTGTTTGCTGCGGGTGGGAAGGTCCCGCCAGACCCGCCTGGAGAACGTGCCTTACAGGCGATTTTCAATCCCGCATCGACCGATGCCGACATCCTGAGTCAGATGAAATACATGGTTGGCAATGCTGCCGAAATTCCAATGGCGTGGCAAGCCATCAAGCCGTGCCGTGCTCCGCAGGTAGCGGGAACACAAAGGACAGCGATGCAGAACACGCCCCTGAAGGATTGGTGGGCACCGCCGGGGGAAGTCAAGTATCTCGTGCTGCAAGGAACCAATGACCAGATCGCACCTCCAGAAAATGGAGAGCTACTGAAGCAAGAACTCGGCGAGAGAGCTACGCTCGTTTCATTTCCCGGCGCAGGCCATCTGTTTATTGTGACGGAGCCCAAGAAAGCCGCAGCCGCCGTAGTTTCGTTTCTTCGTCAGACTAGGACTTGATCATTCGATGCGACGTACGTGCTTAGGCTCGTGCGTTCGAAAAACCATGGCGAAATCGAGGAATGCTCCGGTCATCTCTTCCACCTTCGGGGGAACATGACAGCCAAGTCCGCCTTATTTGTGATCTTCCTCGAATTATCGGTGTCAATGATTTGCGGCTCAAGCGCGCAGGGTCAGGCTTCTGCCACGCAAACTCAAGCCGTGCCGGAAGTCGACGTGCATTTAGAGTTGCCGTCAGGTTTACGTGTGCTTGCCTTTAGTGGGCTGGAGCAAGGACAGGACTATTCCTACCAGCAGTGGTACGCGGCGGGGGCGCTCGGTTATCAGCTTAAACCCATTTTGCGGCAGCACTTAATAAACATTGACCCAGACAAGGAGCACTATTTCCTCTTCGGCGGCGGGTATGAGTTCCTTCAAACGACCGAACCGGGAAAGGTAAAGGACGAGGAGCGGATAACTCTCGATGCGACACCCGGTTTTCTTTTGCCCGCTGGATTCCTGGTGCGCGACAGGAACTGGGTCGAGCTCCGCTGGATAGACGGAAAGTACTCGACCACATATCGGAACATGCTGACGGTCGAACGGGACATTCTTCTGCACGGCTTCCGCTTCAATCCATATGGATCTGCCGAGGCTTTCTATGATTCACCGAAGCACTCGTGGGATCAGGAATGGTACACAGGTGGCGTCGGATGGCCGTATAAGCATCTATTTATGGTGGACACATTTTATCGACGAGAGAACTGCCCCACGTGCAAGCCCGCACACTGGAACGTGGGCGGTGTGACGCTAAACTTATTCTTCGCGCGTACGAAGTAATCGCGGTCGAACAAGCAAGACCGCGTCGAACGGAGTTAGACAGAGAACTTCTGCCTTAAAGCCCCAGGACTCCCCAGGATCTGTAGATGCCATCCGTGCGCTTCCTGTGAAGAGCTTTCTTTTTGGTTGCTTGTAATTCCAGTTTGCCCGTTATCGCTTTTCGTTTTTCCAAAAGCTAACCCAGTATTGCAGTACGAAGGCGGACGACAACACGAAGCCGCCGTATGGGGACGTAGGGGTGGGCGTCTTACCGGACGCCGAGGAGGTCTCTCGCGAGCGGACGCCTCACCGCGTCGTTGTACTTGACTCGCGCAGGAGAACGACGTCGGCATCTATGCGTCGGCTGAGTATGCCGATGCTCTTGCCGTCTGGCGACCACTGAAGCCCCAGGATCTGATCGGTCCTGAAATTCGTAATCTGACGGCCGCGCGGACCGTCCACCGGCTGGAGCCATAAGTTTCCTGCGCGATCTTGGGTGATCGGATAAACCAGGGCTTTCCCGTTGGGTGTGAATCTCAGTGGATACGAAATGGCGAGATGAGGATCGAGCAAGCGAACCTGCGGCCGCGGCCCGGCGTCAAGAGGAACCACTGCAATCTTATGGACGGGATTTGCTCCGAGAGTTGAAATGACGAACGCCATCGCCTTGCCATCCGGCGAAAGATCAAAGTAGCGATCGAGGATCAAAGCGCGCGGGATCGGCGTTCCGGGAAGAGTCTCGGCCATCCCGCCATCCACCGGCACACGTTGGACGCGACTGGCGTTGGCATCAATGTAGTATGCCCATTTCGAGTCGGGAGAACACTCAGGGTTGCGATCGCGTTGTCCACTCGAGAGCTGCTTCAGATTCGTGCCATCTGCGTTCACCCGCCAGATGTTCGTTCCGCTTCCGCCTCCCCGGCCGATCAAGCTGAGAACCAAAGTCCGTCCATCGGGGCACGTGGAGATAGAAGTGATCGGAGCATTGTTGAGGAGCGTCGTCTTGTTACTACCGTCGGAAGATGCGCGCGCGAGCTGATTATCTTCCGCAAGATAGAAGCCATCATTGCCGGCCCAACTGAAAGTTAAAGATCCCTTTTGTTGTTGGGGAATGGCGGGTGCAGGAGGGTTCGTTCCCGTTCCTGCAGCCGGAACAGCGTACAAGGTGTACAGCCGTTTCAGCTGAACCGTGGCCAGGGTCTTTGCATCGGCCGACAGCGATAAGGATTCGTAGCTGTTCGTATCCTTCGTGATCGTACGGAATTGACCGTCCGGGTACGAAACAAATCCGATTTGATTGTGATTCAGGCCGGTGCTGACGTCCTGATATTGAACGAGAAGGCCGCGACCGTCCGGTAGCCAGACTGATTTTAAGAATACGAATCCGTTGATCGCCGCTAAATTCCGTGTCTTGCCGGAAGCAACATCCATCAGTTGGATTGGACCGGGGGCTTCACCAACCACATCCGTCAAAGCGACTCGCTTGCCATCGGGCGACCATGCCACGTAGCGGTGCAGAGAATCCATGTGACCGCTGGCGATCACTTTCTCATTTGTGCCGTCCGCATTCGCAGTGAGCACCTGGAACGTGCCGACTTCCGGATTGTTGCCGCGTTCGTAGGCGATATTCTTGCCATCAGGAGAAAACCCGGTATTAGAGTCAATATCGCGCACAACGATCTGCGGGTTGCCGCCGAGCACAGGGGCGCGATAGAGATCAAATTCATCAAGCGTGGAGGTTCGCGCCTTGCGGAAGTAGAAGTAATCTCCGTCCGGGGAAAAATCGAAATTGGTATAGAACGCCTCCGAGGACGCAACCACCTGGGTGTCGCTGTTTGTGGGAACGTGGCGCAGCCACAGGCTCGCCTTTCCGGCTTCAACAACTTCGCTCAAGATATATTTCCCATCCGGCGAGATGGCTGCCGCCTGGGATTTCGCGTTGTCCGTAATCTGCGAGATGGTGTAATTTTGAAAGCGCGTGACAGCCCTGCCGCTGAGCACGGAGTACACGCCGTAGCAGACAGCGGCAAGCACGAACGCAAGCATCAGCCCTGCCGTCAGGCCCAATTTGTGCTGCTTCGCGGTTTCGACCGAACTGACAGGGGGAGCGGCCGGCCGCGTTTGCGTCACAGATGATGCTTCGGTTCCTGCCGCACTGGATACCGTTGGTACCAAGGCTGCAGGTGCGACGAAGCGGTATCCGCGCCGTGGAACCGTCTCAATGAATCGCGGGTTATCGGCCGAGTCGCCGAAGGCGACGCGTAGTTTTCGTATCGCCGTATTAATGCCTTCGTCGAAACCGACGAAAGTATCAGCCGGCCAGAGCCGGGCCTGCAACTCTTCGCGCGTAATTACTTCTCCGGGACGCTCCAGAAGGATGGCCAGAACTCGAAAAGGCTGCTCCTGCAGAGGAACTTGCCGCCCACACTTGAGTAGCTCTAAGGAGTTCAGATCGACTTCGAAAAGCCCGGCGCGGATACGTCGAACGGAACCGGCGGGTGTATTCATAAAACTCCACCCCAAGGGTAGATGATTTTACCCCGGAGAATCCAATTCAGAGTACTCGATAACTCCTTAGGCACCTTTCTCTTAGCTCAGGCCCAGCCAACGCAACTCGAACTCTGGGAGATCTGCCGGTTGCGAATCAGAGTTTCATCGTCCAGAAGGCCCCTTTTTATGCGGCGCGGATGCGATGAAGCAGGGCCGCAAAACGCGGGTCCGAGCGAAGACTGTCGAACACCGGCTCAATCTGAACAAAGACCATGGAAGGGTACCGTTCATCGATAGCTTTCCCAAGGTTTTCCAACGATCTATCTCGGTCGCCCATGAGGGCATAAGTCACCGCGAAGGCGTACGGAGAAACGTAATGCTCTTTCGCCTGCTGCTCGAGCATAGCGAGGCGCTGCCTCCAGTAACTCTTGATACCCGAGATCCCAGAGGATCGGATCGCTGCGGTCTGCGAGTCTGGGAAGCCGGGTGGCGCTTTCAGGAATGCATCCAAGGCTTGGTCGAACAAGCCTTCCTCCTGGTATAGCAGAGCCAGATACCAATAGGCCTGTTTGAATTCCGGGTCCAACCCGATCGCCTTGTGGCACTGCGCAATCGCTTCATCAGAACGTCGCGCGAACAACAGAATTTGGCCCGCGTCCGTATTAATAATAGAAGATAGCGGATCAAGCTCGACTGCCCGCCGTATCTCGGCAACGGCTTCGTCGGAACGTTTCATAGCGGCGAGGTCATATGCATACCAGTGGTGAGCGGTCGGGTAGTTTGGGTCGAGCTCGATGGCTCGTTGAAACTGCTTCTCCGCCTGCGCGGGATTCCAATCGTAGAGCAACATCAAGAATCCCAATGACGCATGGGCCTCCGCAAGCCCGTCGTCCAGCTGCAGCGCCTTCAGCGCAGCCGCCTTTGCCAGGGGATAAACTTCCTTAGCGGGAAGGACGTCGTTCGGTCCTAGCAGAATGTAGCAATCCGCCAGGCCGACATAGGCCTGCGCATAGTCAGGGTCTTTTTCAATGGCTTGCTTGAACGATTCGATTCCCTTCCAGAAGCCCGCCGGTGTGCGCTGGTTCCAGTAGAAGCGGCCTTTCAGGTATAGATCATAAGCGTCAGGATTTAGCGTGCGCATCTTGGACAAATCCATCTCTTGCTGCGGTGTGAGACTAATCTGGACTTGTCGCGCAATAGCTTTGCCCAATTCGTTCTCGATCTGCAACAGATCAAGCAAGTTGCGTTCGTAATTCTGCGCCCACAGGTTAGTTTGATCGCTAACCCGAATTAGCTGTGCGCTGACGCGCGCCTCTCCACCTTCACGTCGCACACTTCCTTCAAGGATGTACTCCACATCCAGTTCATGCCCGATTTGGGTGATGGTTTTGTTTGTGTGCTTATAGGCCATCGCAGAGGTGCGGGCGATGACCCCCAAATGCTCAGGGCTCAATTGACCCAGGTCGGTGATCGTCTCTTCTGTCAGCCCGTCGCTGAAGTAGTCTTGCGCCGGATCCGCGCTCATATTCTGGAAAGGCAGCACCGCCAGCATTACTCGCTTCTGAGCAGTGGATTTCGCGTGCGCATGCGATCGGCCCAAGTATGCAACGCTTACCAGAACTACAAGCAGAGCAGCGGCAGATGCCGCTAGAATCCACCGCCAAACGCTCGGATGCTTGGTCTTGGGCAGCTTGGCCGCGGAGCGCGCGGCAATGCCATCCGAAGGTTGAGCGGGCTCCGCAATGACATCGCAAACGGGAGCGACGAATCGGTATCCGCGTCGCGGAACCGTCTCAATGAATCGTGGGTTATCGGCTGAGTCTCCGAACGCAACGCGTAGTTTTCGTATCGCCGTGTTGATGCCTTCGTCGAAACTGACGAAAGTGTGGGCGGGCCACAGCCTTGCCTGCAGTTCTTCGCGCGTAACTACTTCCCCAGGGTGCTCCAGTAGCATAGCCAGAACCCGAAAAGGCTGCTCCTGTAGCTGAACCTGCCGCCCACTCTTGTGCAGTTGACCGGAGCCCAGGTCGACTTCGAAAAGTCCGGCGCGAATACGGGGACCGGAACTGGAGGGCGCATCCATAGCCTCTACCCTAAGGGAAGATGATTTTATCCCGGGGAATCCAGTTCAGGGAACTCAATAACTCCTTAGCCAACTTTCTCTTAACAAGTCAGAAATGAGTTAGGTGCAGTCAATTGACTGCACGCCGCTTATGCAGTAAGAAACGGACGCTAACGAGGTTTCTTCGCGCGCAAACATACCAACTGACGAAAACAGCAGAGTTGAAGGAGGAAATCGTGAAGAAGAGTCGAACCACGTACCTTAATGCGCTGACCTTACTCACTGTACTCGGTGTTGCAGTTCCACTCGCTGCCCAGAAGGCACAAGAGAGCAAGCCGAAGCACCATCACTACCAGATCGTGGAAATCGGGACGTTCGGCGGCCCAGAAAGCTTTTTCTTTACCGGCGAGTATGACCTAAACAACACAGAACTGCTCAACCGATGGGGGAATATGGCGGGCGATGCCGACACTTCGGCGCCCGATCCCTTCGCTCCGAGCTATGGGTGGGGCGACGGTTTTGTAGCGCATACGTTTCTATCGCAAAACGGCACCTTGACCGATATGGGGGCCCTTCCCGGTGGTGCGAGCAGCACCGCGACTTGGGAAAGCGCCAACGGATTGCTCGCAGGAGTCTCAGAAACTGGGCAAACGGACCCGCTATTTGGAATGCCCCAGGTTCACGCCGTGCTTTGGAAAAACGGCAGCATCGTTGATCTGGGAACTTTGCCTGGCGGCGGATATGACAGCGAAGCTGAATCGCTCAACAGCCATGGGCAGGTTGTGGGTTCGGCATTGAGCACAATACCAGATTCGAATTCCATGGCAAGCGGCACGTTCTGGTACTGGGACGTTCCCTACGGATACCAGCAGCGGGCCTTCCTGTGGGACGCGAAAAACGGAATGCAGGACTTGGGCACGCTCGGAACCGGGAACGATGCCCGAGCGGCATTTATCAATGAAAAAGGACAAGTCGCGGGGTGGTCGTACACGACAACATCTGTCCCTGGCGCCTGTGCCGCCGACGGTCTGGCCCTGAGCACCGACGCATTCATCTGGGATGACGAAAACGGAATGAGCGATCTGGGAAATTTCGGAGGAACTTGCACCCTCGTGACGGCACTCTCCAATGGAGGATCGATCATTGGCTTTTCTACGGTTACCGGGGACGCTTACCAGCGCGCTTATGTCTGGAAGAACGGTACTTTGAACGACTTGGGCGGCAGTCTCGGAGGTAATAACACAGGGGCCTCCGCGCAAAACGATGGCGGACAGGTAGTGGGCTTCGCATACCTTGCCGGCGAGCAGCAGTTCCACGCGAGTCTGTGGAGAAAAATTGGGAAACTCACGGACCTCGGAACTCTGGGTAACGATGTCTGCAGCTTCGCGAGCGCGATTAACGATACAACCCAGGTGGTGGGAAATTCGGCGTTCGCAAGCGATTGTCCCGCGTTCGATCACTCCCGTCCCTTCCTCTGGGAAAAAGGTTCGATGGCAAATCTGAACAACCTGCTTCCTCGTGGTTCCGTTTTGCGCGTCAACGTTCCCTTCGCCATCAATAACCAGGGCGAAATCAGCGCGAATGGAGTGGACGCCGATGGCAATACGCATGCGGCACTACTGATTCCGTGCGACGAGAATCATCCCAACGTCGCGGGTTGTGATTACAGCCTGGTGGACTCCGCCGAAGCCGAAGCCCAATCAGCGGATGATGCGGAGATTCCAAACCCGACGTCGGGGAGCGCTGGCCGCCAAACGCGACTTCAGAATGGATTTCTTTTCAATCGGGTGCGGTAGAAACAGCGGCCGTCGTGCCGTGTTAGCAAGGAGCGATTATGAATTCCCGAACATTCGCATACATCGCGGCAACGACCGCATTCGCCGCGCTGGTGATTCCTGTTCAGCCGGCCGCGCAAGCAAAGCAAACCCAACACCACCATTATCAGATCATCGACTTGGGAACTTTCGGCGGCCCGCAAAACTTCCTCAACGTCGAACCCACCGGCAATTTCATCAACCAGCCAGGAACGATTGTAGGGGGAGCAGATACCGGTAACTCTACGCCGGTGGCGGGCTGCTACAACCCGGTGCTCAATCCTGACTGCTACATTTCTGACGCTTTCGTCTGGGGCGCCAATGGTCTGCAAGATCTGGGCACGTTGCCCGGGGGTTATTTCAGCTTCGCGTTTGCGATCAATAAGCGCGGACAAATCGCAGGTGTCTCGGAGAACGGCCAGAATGACCCCGGCTCCGGGAATCCGGAATTCCACGCGGTCTTGTGGGAGAACGGCGCGATCATGGATCTGGGGACCATGGGAGGAACTTCGAGCTTCGCGGGCGCAATCAACGACCGAGGCCAGGTTATTGGGCCCGCTCTTAACGACATTCCAGATCCTTATTCAATTCTGGGATTGGGAGCAGCAACCACTCTGACCCAAACTCGAGCGTTCTTGTGGGAAAACGGACAGATGCTGGATCTGGGAACGTTGGGCGGACCGGATAGCTTTCCCATGTTCTTAAACAATCGCGGCCAGGTCGCGGGGATGTCCTACACCAGCTACGAAGCGATCACTATCAATGGGGTGCCACGTCTTGATCCCTTTCTGTGGAGCAGGGAAAAGGGCATGCAAGACCTCGGCAACTTCGGAGGCTCTAATCCGATCGGCCTTTTTACAGGGTTTATTTCCGGGCTCAATAACCAAGGGCAAGTCACAGGCACGTTGAGCCTGCCCGGCAACGTATCCGATAGCGCTTTCTTTTGGGATGGAGAGAAGCTTTCCAACTTGGGAGCTTTGGGTGGGAACTTCTCAGTGGCATACGGACTGAACGACGCCGGTGTAGTTGTGGGGTTGGCGGCAACTCCTGGAGATGAAGCATTTCATGCGTTTCGCTGGGAAAACGGCACGATGACGGACCTCGGCACAGTGGACGGCGACTTCTGCAGCACCTCAGAAAACATCAACTCAAAGGGGCAGATCGTAGGCGCCTCGCAGGTCGCGCCTTGCGGCCCGTATTCGCATGCATTCCTGTGGGAGAATGGCGGACCCAGCGTGGATTTGAATGCATTGATTCCGCCGAATTCTCCCCTGCAATTGACGGTTGCGTCGTTGATCACTGAAAACGGAGAGATAGTCGCCGGAGGTGACCCTACCGGCTGTTCGGACAATGATTCCTGCAATCACTCTTACGTCTTGATTCCGTGCGACGACGATCATCCCGGCATTGAGGGCTGCGACTACAGCTTGGTAGACTCTGCCACCGCGACGCAGGTGAGTCCACGGCCAGTCACGCAAAGGCCGGTCGCAGCGATTCAACGTAATTCATTTCGCCCAATGCTCGGTCAGTGAGGGGCGTCGCAGTCTAACTTCTTGCGTCCGCATGTAACCCGATCTAACTCGGGATATTATGCGACAAGTGTAGGCATTACTGCGACTTGCCGGTAACGGTGGTGATAGAACCCGACTCTCTCCGCCATTTTTTCTATTCCCTTGGAAATAGGAGCGTAACGCGTACGGCTACTTATTTCCGTTGAGTCTCGCTCACCCAAAACAAGGCCAACCACCAATCGTCCCGCCATGGAGTGCAACACGCTTTGATACGCCCTGGTTTTGCGCCAGACTGTAGCTGGTCTCTAAGAAGCAATATGAGATCACTACCGAGGCGTCGCGCGTAGCTTCGATTTTCATCCAAATGCGGGTTCCGATGCTGGGCGTGGCAGCTGCGCCACAGCCTGGTCATGCGGCTGCCATCTTCGAAGTCACAACAAAGATTCTGGTTGACACACCTCTGGGCTCTTTTATAATCATTCTCATCTGATAATCATGCGCGCTCACGAACAGTTCCGTGAACTGGCAGTAAAGCACGGTTTGGCGGTTACCCACCAACGTCAGGTGGTCTATGAGGCCGTGATTGCTTCCGACGGACACCATTCTCCAGAAGACATTTACGCCGCCGTCCGGCGCCGCATTCCGTCTATTTCTTTGGCCACGGTCTACAACAATCTGCGGCTTTTCATCGAGTGCGGATTGCTGCGGGAGGTCACTCCTCACGCGACCACGTTGCGCGTGGATGGCAATCTCAAACCTCATCACCACCTGGTCTGCTCCCGTTGCAAATCGGTACAGGATATCGAGGGGGAGTTCATCGATTTCAAACGATTGTCCCGGCATTTGCCGGATGGTTTTGATCTGACGCAGCCGTTGGTCGAGGTCTTTGGCCTCTGCCGGCGCTGCAGCGCAAAAAAGTAAATTGTTTTTCACACAGTACTCAATCAAGATCGAAGGACGAAAACATATGGAAAATACACTAGCGAATTCATCGGGAAGTGTTGTCCCCGAAGCCAAGCAAAAAAACGCCGCAACCGAATCGAAGTGCCCAGTAGCGCACGGCGCTGGCAAATCCTACACGAATGTTGACTGGTGGCCGAATCAGGTGGACGTGAACATCCTGCACCAGCATTCCCCGCTGTCCGATCCGATGGGCAAAGAGTTCAATTACGCGGAAGAGTTCAAGACGCTCAACCTGAATGCCGTGATCCAGGATCTGCATGCCTTGATGACGGACTCGCAGGATTGGTGGCCAGCCGACTTTGGCCACTACGGCCCACTTTTCATTCGTATGGCGTGGCATAGCGCGGGCACGTACCGCATCGGCGATGGCCGCGGCGGCGCCGGAGCCGGGCAGCAGCGCTTTGCTCCGCTTAATAGCTGGCCCGACAACGTAAACCTCGACAAGGCGCGCCGACTGCTGTGGCCGATCAAGCAGAAATATGGCCGGAAGATCTCCTGGGCTGATTTGATGATTCTTGCCGGCAACGTCGCCCTCGATTCGATGGGTTTTAAGACGTTTGGTTTTGGCGGCGGCCGCGAGGATGTCTGGGAACCCGAAGAGCTGAATTGGGGCCCCGAGGGCAAGTGGCTGGCGGACGAGCGCTACAGCGGCGATCGTGATCTTCAAAAGCCGCTCGGCGCTGTGCAAATGGGTCTGATCTATGTGAATCCGGAAGGGCCGAATGGGAAGCCGGATCCGCTGGCCGCGGCACGCGATATCCGAGAGACTTTTGCCCGCATGGCGATGAATGACGAGGAAACAGTTGCACTCATTGCCGGTGGTCACACTTTCGGCAAAACGCACGGTGCGGGCGTTCCCGCTCAATATGTAGGAAACGAACCAGAAGGCGCCGACATCGAGGATCAAGGTTTCGGATGGAAGAATAAACTTGGCAAAGGTCATAGCGGTGACACGATCGGTAGCGGACTGGAAGTCATTTGGACCACCACGCCGACGAAGTGGGGCAATAACTTCTTCACCAACCTGTTCAGTTACGAATGGGAACTGACGAAAAGCCCAGCCGGTGCGCATCAGTGGACACCGAAAAATGGCGCAGGCAAAGCTACGGTGCCGGATGCGCACGATCCGTCGAAGCGGCATTCGCCGTCCATGCTGACCACTGACCTCGCCTTGCGGTTCGATCCTGCTTACGAAAAGATTTCACGGCGCTTCTACGAGCATCCGGATCAGCTCGCAGACGCGTTCGCCCGGGCGTGGTTCAAACTCACTCACCGCGACATGGGGCCGATATCGCGCTACCTTGGCCCGCTCGTCCCGAAGGAGACCCTGGTGTGGCAAGACCCTATTCCTGCCGTGGATCATATGTTGATCGGGGAGAAGGACATTGCCGCTCTGAAGGCCAAGATCCTCGCATCCGGACTGTCGATCTCCCAACTGGTCACGACCGCCTGGGCATCGGCGTCGTCGTTCCGCGGCTCCGACAAGCGTGGTGGGGCAAACGGGGCGCGCATTCGCCTCGCTCCACAAAAGGATTGGGAAGTGAACCAGCCGGCCGCGCTGGCGAAGGTTCTCAAAAAACTGGAGACGATCCAAAAGGAGTTCAACGGCTCGAGCTCTAACGGAAACAAGTCCAACGGGAACAAAGGCAAGAATAAAGGGAAGCAAGTCTCGCTTGCAGACCTGATCGTGCTGGGCGGCTGCGCAGCCGTCGAGGAAGCTGCGAAAAAGGCCGGGCACAAAGTGAAGATTCCCTTCTCGCCGGGGCGCACGGATGCTTCGCAGAAGCAGACCGATGTGCACTCATTCGCCGTAATGGAGCCGGTTGCTGACGGATTCCGAAATTATCTTCGAAGCGGACAGACCTTGTCGGCGGAGGAGTTGCTGGTGGATCGGGCACAGTTGCTGAGACTGACTGCCCCCGAGATGACAGTACTCGTCGGCGGCATGCGGGCGCTGAATACAAACTTTAGTAAACACGGCGTCTTCACCAACCGGCCCGAGACCCTGACCAATGATTTCTTCGTCAACCTGCTTGACATGAATACGAAGTGGCAGAAGTCTGCTACATCCGATGGAGTGTTTGAGGGACGCGATCGGGCGACCGGCAAAGTTAGGTGGACCGGCACGCGCGTCGATCTCCTCTTCGGTTCGCACTCCCAACTCCGGGCACTCGCAGAAGTCTATGCGTCTGACGATTCGAAGGAGACGTTTGTGAAGGACTTCGCGGCTGCGTGGAACAAGGTAATGAACCTGGATCGCTACGACCTCAAGCCAGCTGCCAGCAAATAGCTCTGAGGGCTCTCAGACGAGGGACGCCGGAAACGGGTCAGGGGCAAACGGAAACCGTCGGAGTAATTTCCCCGAAGCCCGTCTCCGGATAACTTCTGGTTGGCCGACCAACCTCTCAGAATCGTTGGCATCCTCCGCCACGGATTGCGTCGGCTATAATTTGCGCGCGCACGGCCCTTGCCGGTGCTGGTTGGTCACCCAGTCGTCAGGCATTTATCAGGAGCGATCATGGGTCAAGATAGCTTTATTCCGGTTGCAACGAATGCCAGGTCGCGAAGCGATCTCATCGAACGCGGGTTCAGTCGTCAGCCGCTTAGGGTCGATGTAGACATAGCGCGCTCGCTGGAAGCGTTGTCCCATGCTGCCTGGTCCGTTCCAAAGGACAAATACTACGATGGGGGCGACAGGTATCGTTCCTTAAATCGTGTCAGGGCCGAGATTGTTGAGGGCGGTGTAAAGGTTTGGCTGAGCGACGAGAGCACGCCCTATGTGCAGCTGAAAAAATACAACACGACAATCGGCGGCCAGCCGCGAGAGTATGCTCCGCTGCCGGCGGCGATCGCTGGTTCCACAGGCGTTCGCAAGATGATTGCTCACCACCTGTATTACCTACCGCTATCGGCGGTGGGCACAAAGTATTTGGTCAACGTTCATCTAATAAGGTTCACGGCTGCGCCGGGCCGGCCGTGCGACACGAGTCCACCGGGCTTACATAAAGACGGCGAAAAGTACATCGCCACGCATCTAGTGGGCCGCTGCGGCGCTCAGGGTGGCGAAGTCGTCATAACCGACAATGACAAGCGGGAAATGGATCGCTTCACAATGCGCGAATCGGGTGAGTGTTACGTCTTCGACGATGATCGCATCTGGCATATGTTGACGCCGGTGGCTGTACTGGAAGGCAATCAGTACGCCTACCGTGACACGCTGGCATTCGATATGTTGCCAGAGGGCTGGGAGCCCGTGAAGTGATCTGAGAGGGACGCGAACCCCGGCACGGGTGTTAGCCCGTACGATGGTTTAGCAGATTCAGCTTGTCCTCTACTACTTGTCCTCTACTAAATGATCGGCCAGACCCTTTCGCATTGCCGCATCGTCGAGAAGCTGGGCGGAGGCGGTATGGGCGTGGTTTACAAGGCCGAAGATACGCGCCTGGACCGCTTCGTGGCACTGAAGTTCCTTCCCAAGGATGGGCGTGACCACTCCCAATAGCAGAGTCTCTTTAGTGGTTAGCTCGTCGCCCAGGCGGCAATCGATATGGCGAAGGCTGAACTAGAATATGGTGCGAGTCCTCAGATGCGCAGGCTGGCGCAGGAAATCATTAAACAAGGAGAAATCATGACCGCACGGCCCCCGCTACCTCCGTTTACGCGCGAGACCGCGACTCAGAAAGTGCGTCTCGCGGAGGATGCCTGGAATACTCGTGAGGCAGAAAAAGTGGCTCTCGCCTACTCGCTCGATTCGCGCTGGAGAAACCGTTCGGAATTTGTGAATGGAAGACAGGACATCGTGGCTTTTCTTACACGCAAGTGGACGAAGGAACTGGACTACCGGCTGATCAAAGAGCTGTGGGCTTTTACGGACAACCACATCGCGGTGCGCTTTGCCTACGAGTGGCGCGACGACTCCGGCAATTGGTATCGGTCCTACGGCAATGAGAATTGGGAATTCAATGATGATGGCCTGATGCGGTTGAGGTTCGCCAGTATCAACGATCTTCCCCTCAAGGAATCAGATCGTAAATATTATTGGCCTCTTGGTCGCCGCCCCGACGATCATGCCGGACTGAGTGATCTCGGCCTCTAGAGGGATCGGCAAACTTCCCGCGATGATCGGCGATGCCAGGCTGGGAATTATAGACAGGAAAAGAGCATCCGCAGCCCCATTTCACTAGCTCGCCTTCTTCTCGGGAACTTTAGCGCCTTTCTTGCGAGCTTCGGACAGCCCAATTGCGATTGCCTGCTCCCGGCTTTTCACCACGCCGCCCTTGCCCCCCTTGCCTGACAGAAGCGTGCCCTGTTTCTCGCGATGCAGCGCGCTCTCCACGGACCTGCTCGCTGCGTTGCCATACTTCGCGCTCGATTTCTTTGGTGAACTTTTCTTGCTGGCCATCGGTTGTTCTCCTGCTGCTTAGAGTTGAAAGGTCAACCGGAGGTTGCAACGTAATCGGTCTGTTTCGATTCTTTGCATCAGGGTGCGTAATGGGTGAAAACGAAGTCGCGAGCTTTGACAGGCTCGTGGCAGGGGAAGCAGGTTTTGAGATCCGCCTTGTCGTCAGGTTTGCCGTCCTTGAATTGAGCGAACCCCCAGCCACCGGTTGTGGCAAATTTTTTCGAGTCCTTGACCATAAACTGAACGTTCGTGGCGGCCCCCGGCACGAAAGATTGGGCCCGGCCAAAGACTTTGTTGTTTTCCTCAGACGGAACGTAAGTCCACGCCAGCCGGGCGATGATCGTGCCGTCCGGGAACGGGAGCTTCCCCTCCCGGTAGGCCTTGACGGCTATATCGTTGCCGAGAAGGGCGCGAAGATCGTTGAGGTTGCCTTCTTCGTGGGCCACAGAGATCAGCTTCCAGTCGCGGTATCCGGGGGGAATTGTGATCCCGAAGATCGGAGCGGCCTCTCCATCGGCGTGTCCAGAGGCGTGGGCCATGTAGACGACCCCTCCGGTCAGAGCTACAACTGCAACCAACAAGTAACCGATCCCTCTCATACGATTTTGCTCCCTTTCAAAATGCTGTTTAGGCGCTCCTCAGCGTGTAGAACCGACAAATGCCCGGACCAACCCAGCGATCTCATCGGCAGCCGTGTCCAAGGCGAAATGACCGCCATCGACAATGTGGACTTCTGCTTTCGGCACATCGCGGCGGTACGATTCCGGCTCAGACGGATCAAAGGACGACTCGTACTTGCCCCATATCACTAGCAGCCGCGGTTGCTTCTCGCGCATCCAAGCGTCCCACTTCGGATAGTTTTCTACGTTGGTGCGGTAGTCGTAGAAAAGGTCGCTTTGAATGTCGACCTGTCCGGGCTGGTTGATGAAATAATATTCGTCGATCCATAAATCCGGGTCGTGACGTTCCACGTTGGGATCGTCGCCCACGTGTCGCGCACGCGTGGTCGCAAGCGAGAGCAGATTTTCGCGCAAGGCGCTTTCGTTTGCCGCGCGATCGGCCCAATAAGCACGCCGCGTTTTCCAATTCGCGCCCAGGCCGGTGTCATGCGCCACGGCGTCCTGAACGATCAAAGATTCCACTCGCTCGGGGTGCGCCAAAATCATGCGAAAGCCAACCGGACCGCCGTAATCTTGCATGTAAAGCGTGTAGCGCGAAAGGCCGAGCGTTTCGGTGAAATGATTCATCACCTCAGCGATGTGATCAAACGTGTAAGCGAATTTCTTCGGGTCAGGCCAGTCGCTGTGTCCGAATCCCGGATAATCGGGAGCAACGAGATGATAGCGATCGGAAAGCCGCGTGAAGAGCGGCTCGAACATTCGCGACGAAGAGGGCAACCCGTGGAGCAGAAGAATCGTTGGCGCGTCTTTCGGTCCAGCTTCGCGATAGAAAATTGATAGTCCGTCAACCTTCACCGTGCGATACAAGACATGCTGCGGCATGGGTATGCTGATCCTTTCCTGACCTCCGAGATGACCGCTAGCCAACCCGATTAAGAAGAATACCGCCGACTTCCTCACGATGGTAATCCGGTTCATGGCGTCCTCAGAAACCCGACACGATGATGATAATCGTCCTCAGGACGGGCTCTCGGCCTGGGAATACAGAGCCCATGCGCTCGCCAAATCCTGGACAACATGGCCAATGGACTTGTAGACAGTAATCTCCTCCGCCGAGCGACGCCCTTCGACCTCGCCCGCCAGCACCTGACCAATCTCAGCCACGATATGTTCATCGCCAACTAAGCCGGCCTCTTTGGCTCGGAGAAACTCCGCGCCCTGTTGTAGCACGCCTTCGCGACTGTCGACAATGAAGCGCGAGCGGACGACGAGGTCGTTGTCCACTTCCGCAGGCCCGGCGTAGCCTGAGCCGACCAGATTAAGGTGCGTGCCCGGCCGCACCCACTCGCCTTTTAAGATCGGCTCGGTCGCGGCGGTGACGGTGCAGATGATATCGGCCCCGGCGACAGCTTCTCGGACGACTCCTGCTACCTTGACCGGCACGGAGAGTTCCGAATGCATCCGCTCGGCGAAGGCTCGGGCACGTTCCGGCGACCGCCCCCAAACCATGATGGATTCAAGATCGCGAACTTTGCCGATTGCCCGCGCGTGGGTCGCGGCCTGTTCGCCATAGCCGAGCAGAGCCAGGCGCCGGGCGTCTTTCCGCGCTAATGCGTCGGTCGCGACCGCACTGGCCGCCGCCGTGCGAATGGCGGTAATCTCTCCGGCATGCACTACGCAAACAGGCGCGCCGGTTTCAGGATCGAACAGGATGACGAGGCCCTGGTGTGACTGCATTCCACGAGCGAAATTTTCGGGGAAGACGCTGATCAGCTTGGCGCCAAATGTCGCATGCGCGCCCATTGCGCCGGGCATAATGCCGAACAGACGCCCCTCAGACAGCGGGATCATCGACCGCAGAAGTTGCTTCGTTTCGCCCTTCGAGAGCGCAATCATCGCGTCGCGCACGATCGGAATGCAGACCTCGTACGTAAGCCGGCGGGCGACTTCTTCGCGGTCTATGAATCGCATCAGACGCTTCCTTATTTCGAAATATGTTGCCAGCAATGTTTCGAGCAATATTGTGTTTTGAAACCAGCCCTAACCGCGGGCCAAGCTTCTCCGCATTTTAGGGCAATCCGGCGTGGGGCACTTCAACCTTCGTCATTAATATTGCGGCTTGACGGCTTGCGGATGCCTTCGCCTCGCGGAAGGTGTGCGCCACCGAGGCGAATAGCGTGCGCCCGTCGTCGCCTCCCAACATGCAAGCGTACACACTGACTCCATCGGTCTTGCGTTCCTCCAGAATGCCTCCGCCCTCGGCCACTCGAATCAGCCGGCGGTGGGCGGCATCGGCCACCCACACCGCGCCTTCCGCGTCGAGACAGATTCCATCCGGCGCGACCGCCGCTTGCCTAAGTATTTCACCGACATCTGTGGATGTCGGAGCATCGCCGAAGGCAGCCCAAGTCCGCCGCTCGCCCAATGAGCCCGCTGCGACGTCGAAGGCGCTTAGCCGGTTCATCAGTGTTTCGGCAATGATCAGCGTGCCGCCGTCGGGGGTAAGCACCATGCCGTTGGGAAAGCCAAGTCCGTCGGCTACGACCTCGGCCTTGCCATCGGGCTCAACACAGATCAGCACGGTGGTTCGGGCCGGGACGCCGCTGGTGAGATCAAACCCGAAATTGCCCACCCATGCGCGTCCATCGTGATCGACGAGCATGTCGTTCACGTGCCACGGTGCCAGGCCGGAGAGATTGGCATGCTCGACCAGCGAACCGTCGGCCTCCCGTCGCAGCAGCTTGCGGTCGCGCATGGAAACGATCAACATCCGCCCGTCGGGCAGAAACCCGAGCCCCGAGGGTTGCTGGGGTAGGTAAGCCCACGTCTCGGCCGTGCCATCCATGGTCACGGCGAGCACGCGGTGGGTATAGAAGTCCGAGAAGTAAAGCCGTCCGTCGCGCCAGCGCGGGCACTCGGTGAATGACAACCCGCTGATGAGGGTCGTGAACGCCGGCATACGGATCGCCCTTGATTGGCTGTGTGCATCGAGGGTCGATACGGAGAGTAACATGGAGCCCTCCGAGGGTCGACGCGGCGCGTCTGGAGTCGATCCGACCGTCATTCCCGTAATCGAAGGCCCTGTCTCAACCGAAATGGAACAGATTTACAACTGCTACCAGATCCGACACACGTTCGCCGCAGGCTTCACCATGGGCTGACCCGCTTTGCAGGAGAATGCCTCCGCGAAATCGGGCATGTTCACCACAACCCCATTGATGCGGTAACGCGCGGGAGAGTGCGGATCAGTCATGGCGCGCACCCGCATGTCTTCCGGACGTTCGTTAGCGCAGTCCCACTGGGCGAATCCGATGAAGAAGCGCTGCTCCGGAGTGAGGCCGTCGATGGGCTGAAGGTGCTTGTCTTTGGTGGCATCTTTCCACGCCATATAAGCCAGAATCTCGCCGCCCAGATCGGCAACGTTTTCTCCCAGCGTCAGCTCGCCATTGACGTGAACATCTTCTACTGAAATGTAGCCGGAATATTGATCGGCCACGCATTTGGTGCGCGCATCGAACTTCACGCGGTCTTCCTTCGTCCACCAATCTTTCAGGTTTCCCTTGGCGTCGAACTGGCTGCCCTCGTCGTCGAAGCCATGGGTAAGCTCGTGGCCAATGGTGCCGCCGGTGTCGCCGTAGTTGGGAGCGTCATCCATTTTCGGATCGTAGAGCGGGGGCTGCAGCACGCCGGCAGGGAAGTTGATGTCATTCATCTGCGGATTGTAGTCGGCGTCCACGGTAGGAGCGGACATGTCCCACTCACCGCGGTCGATGGGCTTGCCGATTTTGTTGATATCGCGGCGGGTCTCGAACTGATGAGCGCGCTCGACGTTGCCGGCAAAATCGTCGCGGACGATCGTCACCGAGCTGTAGTCGCGCCATTTATCGGGATAGCCAATCTTGTTGCGGATCCCCGCCAGCTTGATCAGGGCCTGCTGCTTGGTCTCCGGGCTCATCCAGTCGAGCGCGCGGATGCGTTGGCCCATTGCATCCTCGATACCCCGCACCATGTCGAGCGTGCTTTGCTTGAGCTCGGGAGAAAAGACTTTGGCCACGTAAACCTGGCCGAGCGCTTCTCCGAGATCATAATCGGTGTATTGCACGCAGCGTTTCCAGCGAGGCTGCATCTCGGTCGCGCCGCGCAAATACTTGCGATAGAACTCGAAGTTCTCTTCGACAAACTTCGCGGAAAGATAGGGAGAAGATGCATCGGCAACGTGGAAGCGCAGATAGGTCTTCCAGCTATCGATCGGCTCGGAAGACAGAAGCCTATTGAGTTCCTTGATGAACTCCGGAGCGTCCACATTAAGGATGGCAAAATCCGGATACTTCATCTCGCGGTAATATGCGATCCAGTCAAAGTTGGGTGCAAGCTGAGCCAGGTCGGCTACTTTCATCTTGTGGACCAACTTGTGCGGGTCGCGGCGTTCCACGCGGCTTAGCGAAGCCTTGGCCATGGCCGTTTCCAGCCGCATGACGGTTTCGGCGTTTTTCCTGGCAGCGGCCGGGTTGTCGCCGATCAGCTCGAAAATTTTCTGCACGTGCTGAAGGTAGCGCTCGCGCGTCTCTTTCGACTTGGCATCGTCCTTGATGTAGTAGTCGCGATCGGGCATGCCGAGGCCGCCCTGGTCCACATCGGCAATTACGTGCTCGGAGTCGTCCGGGTCCTGGATTGATCCGGCCGCAAAAAGCATTGAGCTGTTGTAGGAATAGCCGGAGTAAGTCAGCTGCAGCCGCGCTACCACCGGCGTGAGTTCTTTCGCCGACCCGATCTGTGCGATGGCGTCGAGTTGCGGCTGAATCGCCGAGAGGCCCCGCTTTTCCACGGCGCTTTCGTCCATGCAAGCGGCGTAGAAGTCGCCAATTTTCTGCGTCACGGCATTACGTTGCTCATTCGGCTGGGCTGCTTGCTCCAACATGCCGCGGAGGAAGATCAGATTGTCCTGATAGAGCTTGGCGTAGACCGACCATGAAGTCTGATCGGGCGGAATGGGGTTTTTCTTCTGCCAGCCGCCACAGGAGTAGCGGTAGAGATCCACACAAGGATCAACCGACTTGTCCATAGAGGAAATGTCGAGGCTGGGGCTGTACGGCAACGCCTGCGCAGCAGATTGTTGTGCGAATGACGTTGGAGCGGTTGCCAGCTGCAAAAGTAGAACCACAAGCAGCGGCAGGCACACGGAGTGTTTGCGCATATTCTCCTTGGACGGGAATTGGCGAGAAATGTTACCGGCAAGCTATGGTACCGGACGATTTGTCTGCCATCAAGGTCTGGACATGGCATCAAGCGCCGTTCGGCCACCGCCATCGAGCAAGCGGAGGCAGCGCCAGAATTTTCCTCTCAGGCTGTTCGTCGCTCTCATTGCAGCGACCACAAAGTAGCGACCACAAACGTCAACTCTAATAATCACCGCTGCGCGGCGCTGCCCTTGCGATAGCCAACTCGGGCTGGGGAACCTATCATCATAGCTACCAATGCCCGACACACTTATTGTCGCCTTGAAGCGGTGCTACCAATCGTTGCCATACGCAGTCATAGCGCCCGATATTTCAGAGAAGACAACTTATCGCATGCGCGTTCGTGTGCTGCCGCTGGACTCCACGCATCCCAATCCCTGGGCCAAACGTGAATGTTCTTCCGCATTTCTTCTGGCCAGCGCGGCGTTTTTGGTTTTTTCGGGGACCTACAGTTATTTGTGGGGAGGCAATAGCTTCGCTGCAGGATTGATCATGATATTTCTTGCGATCGTGCTGAGCATCGCTGCGATTGCTCGGGCGCCCGGGGAAAACAGTTTGGTTGCTTCTATCCCGAGCAGCTCCCGCCGGATGTGGATCATCTTGGCCAGCCTGATCCTGGTTCATGGGTCGATGGCTTTTCTTATTACTAAGAATTTTGTCCCGGTAATTGATACCTACACATTTCAGCGGGATGCCAGTAAGAATCTAGTACAGGGCATCGATCCTTTTGGCACAACCGAGGTTGACATTTTTGGACCGGACTCCAGGTACTATAGTCCCGGAATGGTGGTAAATGGGCGAGTACAGGTTGGTTTTCAGTACCCGCCGCTGACTCTCTTCTGGGCACTCCCAGGGTACTGGCTGGGGGACGTCAGATATGCCTATATCTTCGCGATTGCAATCTCCGCCTGCTTCTTGTTTGCAATGTATCCCAACACGCGGAGCTTATGGATTTCTGCACTTCTGTTGTTGAACCCGCTCACTTTTCTCGTCGAGACCAGGTCCTGGACTGAGCCGTTAGTTCTACTCGCGCTCTGCGCAACTTTATACGCGGCAGTCAAGAAGCGCTGGTGGTTGCCGATTGCCCTCGGCCTCTTTCTCGCGTCCAAGCAGTACAACCTGGTGGCCTTGCCGTTTGTCGCATGTCTGATCCGTCCATTTCGTTGGAAGGAGTATTGGAAATTGGTTGGATGGGCGTTGCTGGTAGCTGCGGCAACCCTTCTACCGTTTGCAATTTGGAATGCCCGGGCCTTGTGGCACGACCTTGTTTTGTTCCACCTGGCGCAGCCATTCCGTCAGGACTCGCTGAGTTTTGCTGTTCCTTACCCACTTCTTCTGAAGATTGGCCCCGCGATTCTGGCGACATTTATCGCCTGGAGTGTGAAAAAGTGTATGGGGAATCCGGCGATGTTCGCGGCCGGATATGGCGCTTCTATACTTCTGTTTTTTTCGACCAGCAAGCAGGCATTTTCTAACTACTATTTCTTGATCGGGCAGGCGTTCTTGCTGGCAGTCGCTGCGCTGCCCGCACTTTCCTTATGGCCCACATCGCGCACCAACTCGCAAACGAAGTCGGAGTAGCTTTGTGTCGGAATTTTGCCGCACGGCGCACATCGGTTAACCTTGCAAAGACACACCCCCTTAGAGATCCACGAGATGTTGGCGGAGATCCATTGCCAGGCGCGAAATGCTGGGTCACTGAGAAGAGCGAGAAGAGTCTGATGGCAGCAACGAGAAGAGTCTGATGGAAGCAACGAACCAATACGCGGCGTCCCTGGCACCTGACCATGGTCAACCGCTCCCACCGCCCGCGGCGCGAGCATGGGTCTATGAATGGGGAACGTTGGCCGCCTTGGGTTCGTTCGCTAGCGCGCTGCTGGTCTATCCCGTCCTGCGCGCTTTTTCCATGGTAGAGGTCGGCTATAACGAAGGATGGAATGTCTACAACGCGGCTGCTGCCGATCAGCATTTGCCTCTCTACGGCCACAAATACGGCTGGACCACCGTCAACTATCCTGCGCTGTGGTTCTATGTCGTTGTCTGGGCTCATCGACTTGGCCCCAGTTATCTGATGGCCGGAAGAATATTGGCTTTGGTATCCCACCCCCTCTCGTGCCTGCTGGTTGGCCTTGTCGTCTGGCAATTCAGCCGCGACTATCGGGCGGCTCTATTCAGCGCTCTTTTTTGTTCGGCAGTCTTCTGCATCGCGGCGAACGAGTACATCGGCTACAACGATCCGCAGATGTTTGCCCAGGTCTTTTTCTTATGTGGATTCTTGGTGTACATCTCGGGACCCCCACGATTCTCCCGTCTGGCGCTGACCGTCCTGCTGTTTGTGCTTGGAGGTAGCATTAAGCACAACCTAATCGAGTTTCCGCTGGCGGTGCTGCTGGATTTGGCATTCCTCGGCAGAAAGCGGGTGCTGCAATACCTGTCGCTCTCGGCCGTTTTTGTAGGGGCATCGATCTACGCCAATTTGATTATGGGCGGTCCATTCTTTGTGGCGAATATCCTGATCCCGCGGGCGTACTCGTTCAAGAAAGCCTTTCTCCAATTTATGGAGTACGGTTTTGGGCCGGTGCCGCTGGCGATGATCGCCGCCTTGATCTGGAGCGCGGCGTCTCTCAAAGATAAAAGGCTTCGGGTTCTGGCCATGCTCTTCTTGGCCTCCTTGTTCGTCGGTTCTCTCTCCGGCGGTGCCATCGGGGTCTGGGTGAATAGTTACTTCGACATCTATTTATCCGTCTCGATGATTGTCGGGCTCATCATGCATCGCATCTGGCAGGGACAAATCGGCAAGGGACGCGCATGGGTGGCAGCCGGCGCACCGATTGCGCTGCTCGTCTCGTTTGTGCCGGTTTGGGCCGCCGGCCCGCCGCTTTTCCGCCAAGCAATTTCGGACTTGGCGGCGAAGCAAGATCAGTTTCAGTCCGAGGTCGCGTTTTTGCGGGATCATCCCGGACCGGCGTTCTGTGAATCGCTGCTTCGCTGCTACGAGGCTGGCAAGCCTTATGAATACGATCCGTTTAACAGCGCCAACCTGGTAAAGCTTGGAAAGCTGGATGCAGCGCCCCTTCTTGACCGGTTGAGCCGCGGCGAACTCGCCACTGTCCAACTTTGTTGTTCCATTGACTTCCTCAAAGGCGATGACGATCCCTTTATCATCCCGCAGACGCTTCCGGTACTAGAGGCCTCTTACGAATTAGGACTCGCACACGACGGATGCTATATTTACGTTCCCAAGAATGCGTCGCGCGATGCTAAATAGTG
>Ga0209169_10000264_pt1 | contig 31381 bp, 22 predicted proteins | sample HubBroMetageWRM4_FD_188346 | JGI IMG/M metagenome (GOLD analysis project Ga0209169, IMG submission 188346) | Warmed soil microbial communities from the Hubbard Brook experimental Forest, New Hampshire - Hubbard Brook CCASE Soil Metagenome WRM 4... | ecosystem: Environmental > Terrestrial > Soil...
ACCACCAGCGGATAGGTCGGCCGCCAGGTCGCGCCAAGCAGCCAGCTCCCCAGCCCCTTGGGCAGGGCAAGGAGCAGCACGACTCCCCACGCGACCCCGGCCACGGCAAGTCCGCCGCTGACGAGCCCGCAGAACACCGGCATATGCCGCGGTGAGCGGCGCAGGACCCGGGCCGCCTCCGGGATGGTCGTCAGCAACATCCCGAGGAAAAGGACCTGCATGGGACCGGTCAACGTATTCGCAGCCTGCACGTAGCCGACAGCAGCCAGGCCCAGTATGAGGCCGATGCTGTAGACGCGCAGCTGAGCCGAGACGCTGCTGGCGGTGCCCTCCACGAGATAGCGCGTCCCGAGGTCTCGATGCTTGGACAACCACTCCGATATGCCCGGCAGCTTGGGTACGACGTGGGCCTGCAGAGGTCCGATGGCGGCGGCGATTCCCGCCGTCGCGCCCCAGGCCAGGATGAACCAGAACACATCGGCGTGGCCGGTCCGGTGTAGCAGGACCAGGGCCGGCACCAGCGTGGCGCCCCACAGGAGATCATTAAAGAAGGCAAGGTGGCCGCGTCCGAGCGCGAAGAACGAGTACCGCCAGCTGTCCTGCAGCATCAGTCCCGGCAGGGTCAGACCCAACGCCAGGAACCCGGACCCTGCGGTGCCACGCATCACCGCCGCTGCGGCAATCGCGCAGGCGCCGGTGACGAAGCCGACGACCGCAGCGGTCCCGGTGCAACGCGCGACAGCACGCCGCCATGTGGCCGGGTTTGTGGCGCTGTACCTAACCATGAGCGGGTCGGTAGATAGGCCGCGTGAAGCGTTGAGGGCGAAGGAGTAGGTCACGTAGGCGAGGCTGAACACGCCGAACTGCACCGCTCCTAGCGTGCGGACCACGTAGATGCTCACCGCGAAGTTGGTCAGGCTGGAAATCATCTGGTCTGCGACACCCCAGCCGAGACGGCGGACCGCCAGGGCTGGCAGCTTCCAAAGGGCCGCTACCCGCGAGCGGCGCAGACCGGGCTCCGCTGTGTCTGTGCGCGTGGCGGATTCAGTTGCCATGCACGTGGCCAGGGGAGATAGCGTTCGTGGTCAGGCTGCGGGCATGCGGGATACCTGTGAACACACGGGCGCCGTCCCGCAGATGCCCCGGCGACCGCTCCATGCGCCCCCCTCTAGTCCACATCGCACGCTATATGACCCTTGCCGGCGCAGTCTTGATACGTCTGGCGGCTCGGAACAACATCCCACCACACGGGATCTAGCCGCCCCGGCGGGATCGCCGGGACCTGGCCCGCGGTGGGCTGATCAGCTTGCCGACATGATTCGGATCGATCTCAGAGGCATTGGTCGTATCACGACCACCCGCTCGGCGCTCCTGTAGCTACATGCTCCAAGAGCGGCAAACCGAGTCAGGGACGTGAGGAAGGTTGCACTGCTCAGTATCGGCTGCGTCGGCACGAATGACAACCGCGTGCGCGGCGGGCCCGGCTGCAGCCTCTAGGAAGCTGCCCTCGGTGCCGCTAAGGTGACTATCAGATCTGCGCTCGGAAGCCTGTGTGGCGCGGCCGCTCTAGCTGCCCTCTCAGTAGGTTCATAAGCCGATGAACTCGCCCGTCGTCCAACTCCGCCCTCGCCGGGGGGCTCCACGCCCCGGCTGGGGGGACCCGCTGCTGCTGTCCGCACCGGCCAGCGAACGCTCGGTCCGGCGCAGGATCGGCTTGGTGTGGGGCCTGGTGGTCCTCAACGCCATGACCTACTACGGATCCGTGTTCCTCCCCTCGGCGGTGGGCAAAGGCATCACCCAAGGAGCGCTGCCAGCGGCGCTGATAATAGCGCTGAGCGTAAACCGTAAGTTCGTCATCCGCCCGAACCTTTTCCTCAGCCTGATAACCCTGCTCGTCGTAGAGGCAGTCGTCACCACCCTGCAGCCTCAGCACGTCGGCACCATCTACCGGACCTTCCGGTTCTTTGAGTTCGTCGCCGTGCTGTGGCTGATTACGCCCTGGTGGGGTCGGCGGGACCTGATGCTCGTCCGCTACCACCTGACCGCAGTCTGCGTGGTACTCGGCTCGGTACTGCTGGGCCTGCTCGTGATGCCCGGCCGTGCGCTCGACGAGGGAAGGCTTGGCGGTGCGCTGTGGGGCACCCCGCCCACGCAGGTCGCGCACTACGCGGCGATCGTGTTCGGGATGGTCCTCGTGCTCTGGCTCAGCGGCCATCTCCGGGGTCGGACCACCTTGATAATGATCGGCCTGACCGGGCTCATCCTGCTGATGACGCATACCCGGACAGCGCTGCTCGCCTTGGCCATCGCGATCCTGGTCGCAGGCCTGAGCCTGATCACCGTCAAGGCACGGGCACTCAAGTTCTTCACGTACGCAGGCGTCATAGGGGCGGTCTCGATCCTGACACTGTCGAGCCTCATCACTAGCTTCCTCGTCCGGGGCGAGAACACGCAGGAGCTGCACGATCTCACCGGCCGGACCCAGGTATGGGGTCCGCTCCTCGCCTTTCCGCGTGACAAATTCCAGGTGATCCTCGGTTCCGGCCTGTCGAACAATTCGTCGCCGGTCAACGGCCTCCCCATCGACAGCGGCTGGCTCGCCTCCTATCAGGACCAGGGGATCATCGGGATAACCATCTGCGCAATCATCCTGATCTTCCTGCTGGTGGCCGCGTTCTTTCACCCGGATCGCGTCCAGCGTGCTCTGGCCCTCTTCCTGGTGACATACGACATAGCGGCGTCGTTCACCGAGGTCGGACTTGGGGAGCCCGGGATGTACATGCTCGATCTGGTCCTCGTCGCCTCACTGGTAGTGTATTCGCCTGCGAAGAGGGCCCCACCATAAGGGTAATAGTGCGGTACCTCATCTATCACTCGGTCGCCCTCGTCGAGGTGGCCATTTAGGACGTCGTGAAAATGAGTTTTCCAAAGCAGCGAAACGGTCCAGGCCGACGGCGCAGGCGGTCTACCCGCGGTAGGCTGGTCGCCTACTGCACCGTCGCTGTGATCCTCTGCGCCGGCTTGGTCGCGCTGTCGCTGGAGTTGCTGGGTTCCTCCCCCGCCGCAGGCCCGGATTCCCCGGCGGCAGTCTCGGTACCTCCTCCCGTGCAGGTGTGCGGCGATAAGGCAGTCCTGGGCGGCGGTCCTACCGCTCCCCCCCAGGGGGCGGTGATTATCCCGGCGGGCAACGACAGCGGCACTGCCCTGGCTCACCAGTGGACCATAAGGCCGCATACGACTTACTGGTTCGCGCCAGGCGAGCACACCTTCGGCACTAATCAGTTCGATCAGATCATTCCGGCGAACGACGATACGTTCATCGGAGCCCCGGGTGCCATCCTCGACGGGCAGCACAAGAATCTTTACGCCTTCACTCAAAAGGCAAGTAACGTAACGATCCGCTACCTGACCATCCAGGACTTCGGCGCTCCCGGCGACAACAACGGTCAAGGCGTCGTCAACCATGACGAGGGCGCCGGCTGGCACATCGATCACATTACGGTGCAGGACAGCGCCGGGGCCGGGGTGATGCTGGGATCTAACGACGTGTTGGCCTATTCATGTCTGAAAGACAACGGCCAGTACGGTTTCCAGGGCCTAGGATCTCACCTTACCGTTGACCACAATGAGATCGTCGGCAACAACACCGATAACTGGGAGGCCCGGCAGCACGACTGCGGCTGCAGCGGCGGGGCAAAGTTCTGGGACGTTAACGGGGCAACGATCACCGATAACTATGTGTACGACAATCTCGGGCCAGGCCTGTGGGCGGACACCGATAACCGCGGCTTCGACATCGAGCACAATTACATCGCGGACAACCAGGCTGAGGGACTCATCTACGAGATCAGCTACAACCTGCGGCTGGCCGATAATACCTTCGTCCGTAACGCCCTGACGGCCGGACCGCAACTGGGGGGTTTCCCTGACTCCGCAGTCTACATTTCCGAGTCCGGCGCTGACGGCAGGGTTCCTGGACCATACGGAAACACATTCGCGATCACGGGCAACACCTTCATCGACAACTGGGGCGGTGTCGTACTTTACGAGAACGCCGATCGGTACTGCGGCAGCGGTGCGAACTCCTCCACCGGTTATTGCACCTTGGTGGACCCCTCCGTCGCGACCGCCGGCAAGTGCGGCAGTCCTAGCCTTATCGGTACCGCGCCCTACTACAACGACTGCAGATGGAAGACTCAGAACGTACTGGTCAGCCACAACACCTTTACCTTCGATCCGGCCAGCATCGGCGCAGACTGCACGTCGGCAAATTACTGCGGGTTCAATGGCCTCTTCAGCGATTCTGGCTCAGCCCGGCCGTATCAAGGAACCTTGGTGGAAAATCACATCACGTTCGACCAGGACAATCATTTTATATCCAATACCTATAATGGCCCGTGGCAATTCGTGATCCTGGATCAAGGCCATACGGTGAGCTGGGCAGCGTGGCAGGGAAGCCCATATCACCAGGACGCGGGTAGCACCATGAACCCTAGTGCAGGAACGTTACGCGCAGCGGACAATGATCTTTGATCTCACGCGCCACGTTAAGAAACTCCGCCGACCGCGTCCCAGCCGGGATTGGTACCGAAGAGCGGTAGCGATTGCGGTTATAGTGGCTGTTGCCGGTCTGGGTGTGAAGTTCCTGTCCAGCTCCCGCACACCGCCAGCGACTATCCCCGCTGCTTCCAGTGCCTCCGGCCAGGCCACTGATCCTGGCCACACCTGCACTAATCCAGCGGTCATACCAATGGATCCTAAAAATGCGCAAAGCGGCGTTAGCAAGGGAAGTTACTACGTCACCAACGACAGCTGGAATGCCAGCAGTTATCTCGGGTTGTCGCAGAAGCTCTACGTCTGCAGCTACGACAGCTGGTACGCGATTGCCACGATGAACAACGCCACCGGCGACTTCGCTGTCAAAACGTCGCCGAATGTCCAGGAAACCTGGTATCCCATCCCGACCAAGCTGAGCAGCTGGAAATCCATCACCAGCCGGTTCTCTGACATTCCGCCTGGCGTCGGCTCGAACTATGGTATCTGGGAGTTCGAGTATGACATCTGGCTCAACGGTATCGCTGACAGCAACTCGACCGAGATCATGATCTGGACCTACAATAACGGCCAGACTCCCGCCGGTTCGCAGGTCGGATTGTTTACTGAAGCTGGCCACACTTATTATGTGTACCGTTCGGCGCCGCCGCGTCAATACATTGCCTTTGTCGATCGGAGCAACAATCTGTCGGGCCGCGTCAACCTGCTCGATTTCTTCAACTACGTGATCTCGAAGGGCTGGATGCCAAGCTCATCGACACTGTACCAGATCTGCAATGGCGTCGAACTCGTGTCCACCAACAGCAGATCCGAGAAGTTCGTCATTAATAACTTCTCCATCAGTATGGCAGCTCATTCATAGCTCGCCTTCACTCACGTCGGGGGACTACCCCCGGCCAAGCCCCGAAAAGGCACGAACCCCGGACCCATGAGGGCCCGGGGCTCATGCCGATTTCTAGCGCTTATCAGGCAGCGGCAGTGATCGTGTACTTGCTGACGCTGTACGTCTCCGGCTGCCCGCCGGTCGAGCAGATTTCCCACACGGCGTCGGTCAGGCCGAGGGTGGCGCCGGCCGCGGCCTTGCCGTTGGCCTGCATCCACTTCAGCAGCGCCAGCAGGTCCACGGTTCCGGATGACTGCTGGGCGCAGTTACCGGGCGCTCCCAGCGACCAGATGAACTCGCTGCTGCCGTACTGGTACGGCGTCCACTCCTGGCCGTTGACGGTGATCGGCGAGGCCTGCTGAGTGCCATAGCTGCCGGCGTTGCACCGGTTGTTGTTGTCCACCCACACCATGACCTCGTCTGGGTACCCGGAGTCGTTGCTCAGCCAGTTGTCCCAGGCAAACTGGGAGATCGTCTGGGCGTTATGCGGGAAGGACTCGGCGTACGTGCTGCTCAGCTCGGTCATCGCAGATATTGGCGTGTTCGACTGAGTGCTGCACCCGTTGGTTACCAGGTTGGCCCATGTGTCGTCGGCAGCACACCAGTTGTTGAACTGCTGGCCCACCTCGGGGGCGGTCTCGACCGAGCCGTTCCCGGCAGGCTCGTCGGCGGACACCGACCAGTCGCCCGGGTTGTAGACGGTGATCGTCTGCTTGCACGACGGGTCGGCCCAGCAGTTGTTGCTCACGTAGGTGTTGTACCCGTTGGAGGTAGTGATCCCGGCGTAGGTGAAGGGCCCGCATACCCCCGTCGCAGAGGAGGTGACGCACGGCGCGCCTGAAGGCGAGGGTGTCACGGTGGCCGTGGGAGTCGGCGCCGGCGTGGTCGGCGCCGGGCTGGTCGGCGCAGGCGTGGTCGGCGCAGGCGTCGTCGGCGCCGCGCTGGTCGGCGCGGGCGTGGTCGGCGCAGGCGTCGTCGGCGCTGCGCTGGTCGGCGCAGGCGTAGTCGGTGCTGCGCTGGTCGGCGCTGGGTCAGTCGGCGCCGGGTCAGTCGGCGACGCGCTAGTCGACGACAGGCTGATCGGCGACGGGCCGCCGGTTAGAGGCTTGCAAGCAGCCAGCAGGAGAACCGCTGCGATGACAGCCAAAGCTGCCTTCAGGTTGTTCACGAGGCAAGGCTAGCTGCACGTATATCCGCATGTCAGGAAGACGACTTATTCCGTCCGGATATCCACTCGATGGACTGTTTGTAACGATTTTGCGCCGATCTTCACTCGGCGAAATCGGCCTCCGGCCGGTGGGTTTCAGTCGTAAAACAATATTTTGTGATCGCACCGTGATGGTCCGTAGGCGTAATGCGCAGCCGGCGGGCAGCCGCCCAGAGCAGCTAACGCGGCGGTCCGGCTCCGTGTCCCTCGAGCTCGCCGCGGTCGCGCAGGCCGAGGGCGGCACCGGGATTAGCTCCAGATGTCCCGGGTGACGTTAAGCACCACCCGGGTCCCCAGGCTGTCGAACTTGATCGGCAGCTCCCGCATGTCCGACAGGCTCTCGCGCACGGCTCGCTGGCGCTCGACTGGGCAGATCACCAGCACGAACCCGCCACCGCCTGCGCCGGTGATCTTGGCGCCCGACGCCCCGGCGGCTAGCGCCCGGCCGACCGCCAGGTCGATGGACTCGTTCGACACGCCGGAGGCGAGATGGCGCTTGGTCTCCCAGCCCGCTCTCAGCGCCGGGCCCAGGGAGTCGATGTCGCCGCAGCGCAGCTGCTCCACCGCGGTGGCGGCCAGGTCTCGCAGCTGGTGCAGGTAGTTGAGGGTGCTGCTCACATTCGCGGTCTGCTCACTCAGGATCGTGTTGGCGTTGCGGGTCGTGCCGGTGTAGAAGAGCATGACCTGCTGCTGCAAGGACCGCCGCTCGGACGGCGCGAGGATCACTTCTTCGGCTTCGACCTTTTCGCCCGGCCCGAAGCGGATGTCACGCATGCCACCAAGCGCGGCGATGTACTGGTCCTGTTTGCCGATTGGCTTTGCGCACTTTTCGATCTCGATCGTGCACGCCAGTTCGGCGAGCTCAGCTCCGTCGAGCTGCCGACCCCGATAGGTGAACAGCGCGTTGAGTAGACCGACCGTGATGGAAGACGACGATCCCAGGCCCGATCCCGAGGACGGTATATCGGCGAGCATGGTGATCTCGACACCCTGGCGAACGCCGGACATCAGCATCGCCTCGCGGACCAGCTCGTGCTCGAGATCGTCCACTGATGAGACGATCTCTTTCCTCGAGTAGTTGACGTAGATATCGTCGTCGAACCGCTGCTTCACGATCACGTAGACGTACTTGTCGATGGCGCAGTTGAGGACTCGTCCCCCGTGCTCGCGGTAGTAGCTGGGGATGTCGGTGCCTCCGCCGACCAGCCCTATGCGCAGCGGCGTTTGCGTGATGATCATCTCGATGCCCCCGGAGTCCAATCAAGTTGGGCGCGTTGGTACGCCTCAACGGTCCCGATGTCCCTGAAATAGCCCTCGATCGGCAATCCCCACGTGCTGCCGATCAGCCGCGGCAGAAGATCGAACCCGATGTCCTTGGGCCCTGGCCCTGAGATCTCGCCAAGGACGGCCGACTCGAATACGTAAATGCCGGCGTTCGCCAGATCGCTCACCGGCTGCTTGGGCTTCTCCTCGAAGCGCGTGACCCGGCCCGTGTCATCGAGCTCGACGATCCCGCACGCCGAGGGGTCAGGGGCTCGGAACAACGCCAGGCTCGCGGTGGCCCCCCGGTCACGATGGAAGGAGACCAGCCTGCCGACTTCGAAGTCGGTGAGGTTGTCGGCATAGCAGACAAGGAACCGCTCGTCGGCGCCGATCCAGTCCCGATTGGCGCGCAACGTGCCGGCGCTGCCGAGCAGTTCGGGCTCGAAGCTCGTCACCACCCGCACCGGTGTCGGCTGGGCGCTCAGATGATCTTCGACCTTGGCCGGCAGGTAGTGGAGGTTCAGCAGGACCTCTTCGATTCCGGCCTTAGCGAGCGCTTCCAGCCAGATATCGAGCAGCGGGACCCCGCGGATCGGCACGAGGCACTTCGGGATCGTGTCGGTGATCGGCCGGAGGCGCGTACCGGTCCCGGCGGCCATCAGGAAGGCTTTCACCCGTCCGCCTTGCGGACCACGCCGAGCTGCCGCATCCGGGTGTTGGCCTCGGACAGGATCGCATCCAGGCCGTCGAAGTCCGCCAGCCACGCGGCGTAGGCCGCGACGGACTGGGCGGCGGCGCGACGGGCAGACCAGCCAAGGGCCTGAAGCGCGCCGGTATCGGACAGGATGTGCCGGGTGTCGCCGAACCGGTATTCGCCGGTCGTCTTACCCGGCTCTGACGACCCGTACTGCCTCATCACGATGTCGGCGAATTCCCGGGTGGTAATCGCCTTGCCGCCGCCCACATGGAACACCCGGCCTATCGCCCGCTCGTCTTCGAGCACCAGCACGTTGGCGTCGACTACGTCGTCGATGTTGACATAGTCGCGGATGGCCTCCCCGTCCTCGTAGAGAGTGGGGGCCAGGCCCTGCAGGTAGTGCAGGCTGAAAATGCGGCAGGCCCCGGAGTAGGCGTTGTGTACGGACTGGCGCGGCCCCTGCACGATGCTGTAGCGCAACGCGACGGTTGGTATGTCGTAGCGGCGGCCGAGGTTGATGGCAACCATCTCCTCGCCGTACTTGGACATCCCATAGGCGTTCTGCGGGTTGGCGACCCGTTCGGGTGTCGGAAGCATCTCTAGCGGTCCGCCGCAGTGGGGGCAGGGAATGTCCCAATTACCCTTCGACAGGGCCGACTCCGGTCTCATCCCCGGCAGCACTTCGCCGTCGCGTTCGCACCGGTACAGGCCCTCGCCCAGGGCAGACTGCGACGACGCCACGACCACCCGGGCCATCTCCAGGCGCTCCGCCAGGATGATCTCGTAGATGAGCGCCGTGGAGACGACGTTGACATCGGTGAATCGGGAAAAGTCGGTCAGATAGTCCTGGTAGGCAGCAAAGTGGTAGACCGCGTCCACCCGCCGGAGCAGGTTGGTCAGCAACTCGCGGTTTCTTACGTCACCCTCATACGCATCGACGCGCCGATCCAGGTAGCCCGGCCACCGCCGGCCCTGATGCACCGGAGCGGTCAGCGCGTCAAGCACGACCACCTGGTGCCCGAGCGCCAGCAAGCGATCGCAAGTGTGCGAGCCGATGAAGCCCGCCCCACCGGTCACCAAGATCTTCAACGCTGACTCCTCTTCTTGCTCTTCTTGCGATCCGCCGCCTCCCGGTAGACGTCCAGGGTGGCATCGGCCGTGGATTGCCAGGTGAATTCGGCGGCTCGCTTGATCCCCATCTCGCGAAGGCGCGACCCGTCCGACTGCGTCACCTCCAGCAAGGCCCGGGCGATCGAGGCTGGATCGGTCGGGTCGGCGAGCACCGCGGCGCCACCCGCGATCTCCGCCATCGAGCTCCGGTCAGAGGTGACGACGGGGCAGCCGCACGCCATTGCCTCCAGAATGGGAAGACCGAACGTCTCGTTGAACGACGGGTATACGAACACGTCGGCTGCCCGGTAAAACTGCACCGTCTCGTGCAGCGGAACTCCCCCGACGAACACGACGTCGTCCTGGATGCCCAGCGTGGCGGCGAGAGCGTGCAGCTCGCGGGCATACTCCTCGTCGCGGGGAAATCCCACCACGGCGAGCTGGCGGCCCGCCAGTTCCGCTCTCGCCGAGGCCCAGGCTCTCAGCAGGCCGTGGCAGTTCTTGTACTCCCAGAGGGACGAGACGAACAGCGCGAAAGGCCGATTGACGCCGTACTTCGCGACGTGGGCCCGGGCCGCTGCGACATCGCCGGGGTTGAACACATCGTGGTCGACGGCCTCGTAGATGAGCCGGAACTTGGCTGGATCCACGTCAAGGTACTTATCGATCTCTGACCGGAGGCTCTTGGAGTTGATCACGATCGCGTCGGCCAGCCGGACCGATCGCGGATACTCTAGGCGCCGGTACGCCCGCACGGCGGGGCTGATCGCCTTGGGGTCGGTGTAGGCGTGCATCGTCTTGATGTGGATGACGAGCGACCAGGCGGGGTTGACAAGCGGCGCCATCAGGGTGTTCAGAACATCGATCCGGCTCAACGGCAGGCGGATCGGGCTGTACAGGTGCTCGGTCAAGGTACGCAGCGAACGGCGCTCGTTGGACCACGGGAACATGAGGAACTCGACGTTCGGACCGCAGTCTTCGAAGTCCTTCTTCGAGCTGGGGCTCACCATCAGGCAGAGCCTCTCCTCGGGCTCGAGCCGGGCCGCCATCCTCGGGATGATCTGCGTCCAGAACCAGTGCGCCCCCGACGGCTTAGTCGGATCTTCGGTGAGCAGATTGATCGCAATTCGCAAGTCTGGCTTCCTCATCAGAAGGTGGTGTCGGCAATGGCCCCGATCGGCATCCGGCAGAGGCGGATGTACTGCGCCATGGCGTGCATGGCCGCCTGGTGCAGGTCCTCCACGATCCCGTAGTTCGTGCAGTCGACGTGAACCGCGACCTCGGTTACCGCGCGCGCGGCGCCTCCGGTGAATCCCGTCAGCGCGATCGTCCGTAGACCATGCTCTGCGGCCCAGGTGAGCGCCTGGACGATATTCGGCGATCGGCCGGAGGAGGATATGGCGATCAGCACGTCCCCCGGCTGCGACTGCGATTGGAGCTGGTAGGAGAAGACGTGCTCGTATCCGAGGTCGTTCGAAATGGCGGTGATGAGTTCAACGTTGGAGCTCAGGCTGACCACTCTTGGAGTGAGATCGGTACCCGTTCTAACGCCTTTGACGTGATCGCACTGGAGATGATTGGCGACTGCAGCCGACCCGCCGTTACCGCAGGAGAATACGGTGCGGCCGGCTAGATACGCTTCGGTGAGCAAGGCCGACGCGCGTTCCACTTCGGCCCAGTCCATGGTGCCAGCGGCGCGGGCGGTCTCCTCGAAGTAGGCGTCGAAGAACGATCCGGCGCCATCGAACGGCGCGGCGGGGAACTTCGGCGCAACGGGAGGCAGTTCCTCGGGCAGGTCGCGCAGGTCAATTGCAGTCATTAGAAATTCTCTCCAAGATGAACGATGCAGTAGGCGCCGCTGCTGGCAGTCGGCCCACATCTACTGGGCCGTGGTCGGGGATGAACGTCCCCTCCCAGCCAAGGAGCACGTCAGCACGCCGTACCGGTCGGGCCTCGGCCTCCGGCCGGTTCCTGCGATCGTCTGGCCTCACGGGCAGAGGTGCTCCTCGGTGTCGGTCTCAACAGCCATCCGCATTCAAAAGAGACTGAAAGTCCTGCAGTGATACCTGGGGCGAGCTACAGCCAGGGCAACACGGGTCTCGGGGCGGCCGGCGTGTCTGTTAACCCTCGGTAGCCCAGCACGGAACGGCTGGTTCACCCAGTCTGGTTGAAAACGATGCCCCGGCCACCGACTTTATGTATCAAATGGGGCTCTTCGATGCTCCCGTTGAACGTCGTGTCGACCAACGACAAACGCCGATCCGAGCTGCAGTGTACGGCGATGGGGAGAGCACGTGGCTTCAGGAACAGATACAGCACCCTCTGACCCAGGGGACGGTAACCTCCGCAGGCTGGAGGAGGCACCGACCTTGGCTTCGCTCAGCACGCGCGAGGCGCTGACGATTGCCGACTCGAGACCGGCCGCCAGTGCCCGGCGGGTCCGGGCGGAAGCATCCCTACGGTACCGGCTCTTCCTCGGTGATCTTGTCGCGATCCTGCTGGCCTGGGGGCTTCCGATGCTCTTCCAGAGTCGGCTGCGTGCAGACCGGACGGTAGCCGTGTGGTTGGCGGCTGCCGTTTCAACGCTCGTAGTGCTCAAAATGGCCGGCCTGTACCGGTCCTGGATCTGCTCAGAGTTCTCCCGCCAGGCTGCTCGGATAATGGCGGCCACGGCCGTAGGCGGGTTCGCGCTGGTGGCCGCCGGCTGGCTGGCTAGCGTTCTGTCGGCCGCACCCGCCGCACCCGCCGCAGAGGGAGCGATAAGCGCCGCCGTATTGATGATCCTGCTGCGCTGGCGCTTCAGGAGGTGGCTGAAGAACAAGCGGGCGGACGGGCACTTCCTGCAGACCGTACTGCTCGTGGGCACCAACGAGGACGCCGTGACCATGTGGCAGATGCTCTCCGACGAGCCGGAGCTCGGTTACCGGGTCGGCGGCGTCGTGGGCAAGCAGACCCAGGTGGCACCCTGGCAAGGACTTCCGAACCGGTCGGATCTGGCCGACATTCCGCAACTCGCCGAAGAGGTCGGTGCGGACGGCGTGATCCTCGTCAGCAGCGCGGTGACCGCGGCCGAGACCGCCGCCGCGGTAGGAGGCAGCCTGGCCCACGGGCTGCACGTCCAGTTCTGGCCCGGGTTGGCCGGACTGATCAGCAGCCGGATTCGCACCGCCCCGGTATCCGGTCTGCCCATGCTCTACATCGAGCCGAACAGGCCGTCGGCATGGCATCATGCGGCGAAGCGAGCCATCGACATCGTGACCGCCGCCATCCTGCTTCCGCTGTCCGCGCCGGTGCTGCTGCTGACCGCGATCGCCATCCGCCTCGAAGACGGCGGCCCGGTCCTCTACCGGCATGCCGTGATCGGCAGGTACGGGGTACACACAGAAGTGCTCAAGCTCCGCACGATGGTGCCGGACGCCGCGGCGATGACCGACGACCTCGCGGAGATGAACGAGAGGAAGGGCGGGCCCCTGTTCAAGTCGTCCAGCGACCCGCGGGTGACCCGGATCGGCCGCATCCTGCGAGCGACGAGCATCGACGAGCTCCCTCAGCTGTGGGACGTGCTGACCGGCCGGATGAGCCTGGTGGGACCGCGCTTTGCCATGCCCAAGGAAGCCGCCCAGTTCGACGAGGAGCTGCAGCGGCGGACCGCCATGCGACCTGGGATAACCGGCCTGTGGCAGACAGAAGCCAGGGACAACCCGTCCTTCAGCGCCTACCGGCGGCTGGACCTGCTCTACGTCGACAACTGGTCCCTCGGCCTGGACCTGGCCATCCTCGCGAACACGCTGCACGCGGTGAGCGTCCGGGCGGTGCGGACACTGCTCCCCAAGCGCGATCACCGCCGCAAGGAGCTCGCCCCGGAGACGGCCAAGCCGTCACTCGTCGAGACGCAGGGAGCGGATCATTGATGAGGGCGAGGAGTAACGGTTCTACTCGCATCCTGATCATCGTCCAGAACCTGCCCGTGCCGTTCGACCGCCGCGTCTGGCTGGAGTGCCGCACCCTTACCCGGGCCGGCTACCAGGTGGCGGTGGTCTGCCCCAAGGGCCCGGGAGACCCTTCCTATCAGGTCATCGACGGAGTCCAGATCTACAAGTACCGGCCCTACAGCCCAGGGGGCGGCGCGGCTACGTTCTTCCTCGAGTACGCCTACTCGTTCACCGCCACCCTGTTGCTCGCGCTCAAGGCCGCCCGGGCCGGCCGCTTCGGCGCCGTCCAGAGCTGCAACCCTCCTGACATCTTCTGGCCCATCGGACTCCTGTTCAGGTTCTGGCACGGCTCCCGGTTCGTGTTCGACCACCATGACCTCTGCCCGGAGACGTTCGAGTCGCGCTTTCCCGGAGGCTCCCCGCTGCTGTACCGAGGCCTCCGCTTCCTCGAGCGCCGTACCACCCGGCTCGCCGACCACGTGATATCCACCAACGAGTCCTACCGAGCGCTGGTCATGGGCCGTGACCGCGTCAAACCCGACCGGATGACGGTGGTACGAACGGGACCGGATCCCGACAAGCTGAAGGCGACCGAGGCCGTTCCCTCGCTGCGGCGAGGACGGGCGTACCTGGCCGCCTACATCGGCGTGATGGGCCCTCAGGACGGGGTGGACATCGTCATCAAGGCGGCCGACTTCTTGGTTAACACGCTGATGCGCACGGACATCTCGTTCACCTTGATCGGCTCGGGGGACTGCTTCGACGAGTTGGTCGCGCTGCGTGACCAACTCAAGCTGGGGGATTTCGTTGAGTTCACCGGGCGGGTGCCCGATGAGGCCGTGCGGGACATCCTTTCGACCGCGGACATCGGCTTGTCGCCGGACCCGAAGAATCCCCTTAACGACGTGTCGACCATGAACAAGACCATGGAGTACATGGCTTTCGGACTCCCGGTCCTCGCCTTCGACCTCCGCGAGACCCGTGCCTCGGCGGCAGAGGCCGGCGCCTACGCCACTCCGAATGACATCGAAGAGCTGGCCCGCCTGCTGGTCGATCTGATCGACGACGAGCCTCGGCGGCGAACTATGGGTTCCGCGGGCCGGCGCAGGGTTGAGCAGAAGCTGGCGTGGAGCCACCAGGAGCCCCATTACCTGTCCGTCTACGACGGCCTTCTTGGACGTGAGCCCGACACCCAGCGTGTGGGCGCCAGTCATGCGACTTGAGGCGGCCGGCCGGCCGTCGGAGTTCGCCGAGGAGGCAGCGCCGCCGAGCCCGGCGGGCAGCAGGGAACGTATCTCGTGGTACGTACGTCGGCTGCAGTGCATGTCAGCGCAGGAGGTCTGGTGGCGGGCCTCCGATGCCATGCGACAGAGAGCCTGGCAGCTGAAGCAGGCTCCTGCCATGACGACGCCAAGGCACCTGACCCGTTTCGTGCCGGATGGGTACCGGGTCCAGCCGAAGCTGGCCCAGGCCCCTCGCTTCGAGTCGCCGCTTCCGGCCGGGGCCCTGGACGCCGTCCCGGCGGATGACGTACGACGGCTGGTCCGTACCGCTGACGAGATCCTGGCGGGCCGGTGGGACGTGCTAGGAGTTACCCGGCATGACATGGTGGCTCCCGATTGGTTCCTCGATCCGCTCAGTGGCCGGCGAGCGCCCCAGGCCGAGTACAGCTTCAGCATCAACCATCGCAACCAGGCGGTCACGGGCAACGTGAAACAGGTCTGGGAGCTCTCGCGTCACCATCACCTGACCGTCCTGGCCGGCGCGTATGCGTTGACCGGTGACCGCCGGTACGCGGAGCGAGCCGGATCACACCTCCAGTCGTGGTGGCAGGAAAACCCGTTCCTGTCCGGGATCCACTGGACAAGCGGGATCGAGCTCGGGATCCGGCTGATCTCATGGGTCTGGACCCGGCGGCTGCTCGACGGCTGGGAGGACGTCCAGGGCCTGTTCGATCAGAACGAGCTGGCCCGCAAGCAAATCTGGTGGCACCAGACCTACCTGTCCGGGTTCCGCAGCCGCGGCTCGTCAGCGAACAATCATGTCGTCGCCGAGGCGTCCGGGCAGCTGGTTGCCGCGTTGGCGTTCCCCTGGTTCGAGGAGAGCACCGCCTGGGCTGACGAGTCGGCCAGCCTGCTCGAGCAGGAGCTCGCCAACAACACGTTCCCCAGCGGAGTGAACCGCGAGCTGGCCTTCGACTATCACGGCCTGGTCGCGGAGCTGGGCCTGATCGCGGGAGTCGAAGCCGACCGCGCCGGGCGCCCGCTCACCGACGCGACCTGGCGCTCCCTGGGCCGCATGCTCGATGTCGCCGCCGCCTGCCTGGACTGCCGGCTGCAGGCCCCCCGTCAAGGTGACAGCGACGAGGGCCGGGCGCTGGTGATCGCCGCCCCCGAGAACAACCGCTGGGAGGCGCTCCTCGCCCTCGGCACCGTGGTCTTCGGCGCCCCCGAGTGGTGGCCGCCGGCGCAGCCGGGCGTGGCCAGCACGCTCCTGTCGGCGTTGGCTCGCCGTCGGCCGCTACCCGATCGGCCGGCCAGCCGGCCGTGGCACTTCGACGACGCCGGGATCACGATCTTCCGGTCCGGGCCGACCGACGGGCCCGAGATCTGGTGTCGCTGCGACAGCGGACCTCACGGGTTCCTCTCGATTGCCGCGCACGCCCACGCTGATGCCCTGTCCATCGAGGTCCGTCACGACGGGACCGAGATCCTGACCGATCCGGGCACGTACTGCTACGGCAACGACCCGCTGTTTCGCGGTTACTTCCGATCCACGGTCGGACACAACACGCTCGAAGTCCTCGGCAAGGACCAGTCGACCTCCGGTGGCCCGACGATGTGGATACGCCATGCCGAGTCGCGATTGACGAGCCTCGAATCGTCCCCTGACGGCGACGAAGGGCGCTGGGTGGCGGAGCACTACGGCTACCGGACGCTCGACCCCCCGGTGACGCACCGCCGGCGGGTGGAGTTCCACGCCGAGCAGCGGCTTATCGAGATCACCGATGAAATCGACAGCACCGGCCGCCCGTCTGTCCGGCTGGCATTCCATTTGGGCCCGGCTGTCGAGGCCAGCCTGGACGGGTGCATCCTCACTCTGCGGTGGCTGGACGGGGATGACGGCGCGGCGGCGGCCACGATGACCCTGCCGTCGTCGCTTGACTGGTCGTTGATCCGCGGCGCGACCGACCCGGTGCTTGGCTGGTATTCGCCGGCGTTCGGGGAGAAGGTCCCGGCCACCGACGTGATCGGCGTGGGACGCGCGGCCACGGGCTCGCCCTTGCGGACGCGGCTGGCCTTCTGAACTTGGCCGTAGCCGGAACTCATGCCGTGATGCGCTCCAGGATGAAGGGAGCCGCGGCAGCCAGGCTAGGGAAGGGCCACACACCTGGTCGCCGGCAATCATCCGGCCCAAGGTAGACGGCGGATGCTCCGATCGCCGCCGCGAGACCGAGATCCTCGGGCCGGTCACCCACCACCCAGGAGGCGGTCAGGTCCAGGCTGAGCGCAGCAGCGGCCGCCTTGGCCATCCCCGGCCGAGGCTTGCGGTCCTCGCTGGTACGGGCAAATGCCTCGACGACCCCGGCCGGATGGTAGGGGGAGAATAGGAACACGTCGATGTGCGCGCCGTACTCGGCCAACCGGGTCGCGATGTACTGGTGCACCTTGACTACATCGTCAATGCCGTACATCCCCCGCGCGACGCCAGCCTGATTGGTGACCACTGCGACAGGAATGTCCGCCCGATTGAACCTGCCGATCGCTTCCGCTGCCCCGTCGATGAACTCGACGCGGTCGACCGAGCCGACGTAGCCATGATCGACGATGATCGTACCGTCGCGATCCAGCAGAACACCCGGCCGCAAGCACGAGTCCCGCGCGGCGGAGACGGCGGCATCATGGCCGCTGGCCATACCGTCCAGCCTTCCTAGAACGCTTCCGGCGCCAGCATCGTGCCGAGGGTCTCATCGCCCTTGTCGGTCCCGACCAGGACGGCGGAGGCCAGCCGGATGCCGGACAGCCGCACCAGCTCGCCCACGGCATGGATCCTGGTCCACGACGACATCCCTGCGGTCACCACGGGCATGGCCTCGGTAGCCCACGTGGCCAGGTGGTCGCTGCCAACCGACGGATCAAGGCTGATCAGGGTGAACAGGACGTCCGCCGAGGCGCAGGCATTCGCTACCGCGTCGGTGAAGGAAGAACGCTGAGCGGGCGCCAGTACGCTCTGCAGCGGGCCGACCGGAGTCAGGTCACCGGGCTCAGCCACCGCCACGACCAGACTCGCGCCTTGCACGCTCACCTGGCGGACCCCGGTGCCCTTGGCGCCAAGCAGCCTCGCCACGGGGGCCTTGGCGCACAGGTCGGCCACGACGACCCGCTTGCCCTCTGCCGCGAGAGACAGGACCGCAGTCACCAAGGACGACGCCGGTACCCGCAGGTCATCTACGGGCACGACGGCCAAGGCGGCCACACCGCTGGAGCTTCCTGGTACGGCGCGGCGCAGCTGCAGGGCAATTCGCTGGATCTCACCTGCGCGGGCGGATTTTCCGGGACGAGACAGCCTCTTCTTCCGCTTGATAGGACCGACGCTGAGCGTGACAGGCGAGCCTAGTGCCTGCGCAACGTCGTCACGCCGCCGTAGCTTGTCCGACGCGAGAGCCTGGACCACCACGATGGCCATGCCCAGGATGAGCCCCAGGATGAGCCCCAGGGCGACGTTAAGGATCAGCTTCTTAACCCGCGAGCTCGGCAGCAAGGTGGCCGCGTCCATGACCAGGCTGCCCTTCACCGACGCGGTGGTGGCCGCGCCGTTCGTTAGCTGGTCGTTGGTGAGGCCCTGCTTGTCCTGGTAAAGCGTGGCTTGCGCCTGGGTAGCCTCCGTGCGCAAGACCTGCAGCCGCGACTGCTGTGCTGATGATGGGGCCTGCCCGGACAGCTGGCTGATCTGCGCATTGATCGAGTTGAGGTGCTGCTGGGCCTGATCGGCCTGCTGGGTGAGCGACGCAAGCACCAGCTTCTGCTCGCTCTGCAGCTCCTGCGCTCGGAACTGCAGGAACGCCGTGGCTACGGCGCTCGCGTTGAGTACCGCCTGACCGCTCGACTTGGCGCTGGCCGTGATGATGATGACACGTTCTGTTGGTGCTGTGACCAGGTACGTCGTGCCGAACTTGCTGGCGGTCTCGTTCAACCCGAGCTGATGCACGGCAGCGTCGGCTACCGAGAGGCTTTGTGCCATCTCCTGATTGTTCTGCGCCGCCGTCAGGATGCTCTCGTAAGGACCGGTCGTCAGCAGGAGCGACGTCTGGGCCTCGTAACCGGGCGGGTGCTTCACGTACAGCCCGCAGCTAATCAGCAGTCCGAGCACGGCCAGGGTGCCCCACAGCCGCCTGCGCCGCTTGACCGCGGCGATCAGGAACCCCAGGCTGACCAGTCCCGTCGCCGACTCGACCGCGGGCTGTTCCGCGTCGGGCATGAACTCGTTGAGTCCCCAGAAGCGGTTCGGCAGGTTACCTATCCCGTTCCCGTTGGACCAGGTGATCTTATCGGGATCATTCACCGTCTCAGCTCCGTAATCATGCCCTTCAGGCGGGTAGGCAGCTTATGGTGCGACGCCCGAGACAGCTGCGAGATCCGGCCTGTGGTGTGGTCGGCCGGCTCTGGATTCGCAACGAGGATTCCGGTGATCTCACGACCGCCGGCGTCTGCACTCACCGCGGCCCGGGCCAGTTGCTCGGCCGTGGCCGCACCCGACGACACTCCAAGCAGCGTGGCCGTGGACCGCACTCCGTCGGGCAGCCGGGGGGTCTGGCCGTCTACGGCCATGACCACCACGGTCAACGCCGTGTCCGGCACGTCGGTATGCTCACCGGATACGGTGACCTGCAGCTGGCCCGGCCACTTCGAGGACGCGGCACGTGGCGCGGCGCACGCGGTCCGGAGCGTAGCCGTCGCGTCCGGGTCTTGCTGCGGGCCGATCACGAGGGCCGTGGGGATCCCCTGGGCGGCGGCGAACGCCGCGAGCTGCGGCCCCAGGGCCAGGGCCGCGGAGTCGGAGGCGAGCGACAGGATCGTGACCGACGACCTGTCGCGCCCATCGCCGTTGACCGACGCTGTTCCCAGATGGTGCAGGACCTGCCGCAGTTGCAGGGCTTGCATCACTTCTGGCTTGTAGTCCTCCAGCAGCCTCGTCCACCCGGCGGCGTCGGATGGATGAGCGACCGGGAACGATGCGAGCACGGGAACCCCGATGGAATTGGCGATCTCATCGCGACCCCGCAGCCGCCGGTCCCCGCGGCTGACGGCGAGCGCGATGATGGCCCCGAGCAGGAGACCTGCTAGCGCGCCTATCAGGCCGTCAATGATCAGCACCTCAAGCGGCTGCAATCCCGCAGCCGTGGTGGCCGGCTCGAGCAACTGCGCCGGCACGCGCCCGCCGGGGCTCTCGGCGGACCCGATATAGCTGATGTAGCTGTTGGCGACCGCATTAGCAGTTGCCTCGGCGTCGGCGGCGGTGGCGACACTGGCGCTTATCGAAATGACATAATCCGTCAGGCTTCCGATCTGAAGCTCATGGCGAAGCTGGATAAGCGAGACGCTCGGGCGGACATCGGGCAGTGCTGCAGAGAGCACCCGAGTACTGCCCGCGATTATCTCTTCCGTTGCCGTGTAGGGATCGGTCCCGGTCCCTGCATTGGCGTTCCCCTGCGTGCTCTGCGCAGGTTGCGGGAGGACGACAAGCGCGGTGCTGGTCATCTTTGGCGGGTCGAGCTTGCCGTAAGCGGCCCCCACCAGGATCCCTAGGATAATGGCGACGGCCACCAGGACCCGGTGTCGCCGCACGATCTGGACGGATCTGCGTAGGTTCAGTGCCTGCTGGCTCATCTACGCTCCACTCGGATCTCCCGTGCCTTAATCAGCGGTTCATCGGATGCGCACAATGATACGACTTGCCGGAAAACGGCGGCCTCTGGCGAGCTGGCGCCTTCGAGGAACTCCAGCCGCGTGGCGAGCGGCGCGCCGGGCACGCAATGTCCGGAACCGAGAAGGGTGACGGCCGGGACGGGCCGCCCCACGCCCGGGGAGTACCAGCCGAGAATCGGGTCGGTCTCGCCCCGGTGCAGGGTCCACCACAGCGCGGACGGCAGTTCCAGCCGCGCCACTCCGGGTGCGGATACCGCGGGCCAGGTCAGGATCACGTAGGGTCCGTCGAGCTCGGCCTGCACCTCGGGGCCGAGATGAAAGACAAGGCGGACATCGCGGCTGCCTTCGATCACGTCGATGATGTCGACGCTGCGCGAGGCCCGGTCAAGCAGCACCGAGCGGCGATGCCTGGCCGGCGAGTCAACTGAGGCGTAGCCGTCGTACTCGCCGGTCCATACGGCGATGTCGCCGTCGTCAACCATCTCGACCTCACGGCCCGGCGCGTGATTCGTCCGCGTCCGCGGGCCGTAATCGCTGGGCTGGCTCTGGCCGCCGAGTTCGGCGGTGTTGTGCGCGATCGTCGACCGGAAGTACGAGTCCCACTCGGGCTCGCCGTGCTGGCAGTAGGTGCCCGGGTCGGCAAGGATGTCAACACCCGCGTAGCGGACCTCGACCGACAGGGCGTCCGCGTGTGCATGCCCCGCCATCCGCTGGTATCCGCTCGGGCCGCCGTTGCACCGGCACCAGATCTCATTCTCCCCGCTGGTCCGCAGCAGCGTCACGCCCGCGTCGGCGAACCGGGACGGCCGCCGGCCGGGCCTGCCTTCGACCTGACGCTTGGTGCCGACTAGGGCGCCGAGCATCACGCTGCCCGCGCCGGCCGGCGGCCGCGGCCACCAGTCCAGCCGGTTCACCAGCGCGTCGGCTGTCGCCAGCAGCGAGGGCCGGCGGTTAGCCGCCGGCGCATCCAGCAGCAGCGCACGGCCTTCGCTGGAATCACCCTGGCGCGGCGGGCGCAGCTGCTGATCGGCCAGGGCCGCGGCGCTATCCGCCATCGCCGACAGCCGGGTCCAGGTAGCCGGGCTCAGCGGATGACCGCTCGCCTCGGCCTCGGCGGCCGCGACGAACCCGAGTTCGGCGGTGAAGCAGTGATAATCCGAGGCAAGCTCCCGGCCGATGCCCGAGGGAAAGGTATTGCGGACCAGTTTCCGTTCCAGCAGCAGAGAGGACTTGCGCCGCCAGCGCTCGCTCTCGCGGAACCATGGGAAGGCGCAGCTAGCCACCAGCAGACCGGCGGCCTCGGCGATCACCTGGCAATCGGCTGAGGAGCCCCGGCTGGGGAACGCGGCGAGGTACTGCTGGTGCCAGCGGATCTGCCGAAGCGCCAGCGCGTCGTGCTCGAACAGGTCCGCCACGCACGGCCAGTCATTCAGCAGACGCCGGATCCAGGCCAGGCTGATCAGGCGGATGCCGAGCTCGGTACCGCTCGTCCAGTGCACGCCGGACAGGAAGGGGTTCGCCCGCCACCACGAGCGCAGCTGATCGGCTACCCGGCTGGCGTACTTGTCGTCATGGGTGAGGAACCAGGCGCTGGCCAGCAACGTCAGGTGCTGCAACCGGGACAGCTCCCAGACCTGGCCGACGTTGCCGACCTGCTCCTCCGAGCCGCGATCGATGCGGAAGGCGTAGCGGTCTTGAGCGGCCCGGCGGCCGGTCACCGGGTCGCGGAACCAGTCAGGCTGCACCAGGTCCGTCCTGACCACGCCGAGCACTTCCCATTCGCCCCGCATCAGCCGGTCCGCGCTGTCCAGAATGGCCCTCCGGGCCGTCGCCGGAACCCTCGCCGCGGTGTCCGCCGGCAAGACGTCGGTAAACCGGCGCTCCCCGGGTGGCGGCGCATCCGTGCCGAGCGCATCCGTGCCGAGCGCATCCGTGCCGAGCCTTTCCGACCTCACCTGCCGCAACGACCACAACGCCCGCAGCAGTTGATCGCGGACCCGCCACGCCAGCTCGGCCGGCCACATCGCAGCGGCCCAGCGAGCGGGCCGCGCAGACCCTGAGTCCATGGTCATACCGGTTCTGGTCTCCCGCTCGCCAGGCTCTCACGCACGGCGATGGTCGCTTTGGTCACGGCCACCAGGGACTCCAGCGGGATCGGCATCGCCGCGCCGGACAGGCTGGCCTGGACGAACTGCGCGAGCTCGGCTCGCTGGCCCTTGTCCTGGCCGCCGCGGGCCCGGGTAGTGGCGCGCCGCCGTCCGGTCCAGATCGTCGCCTTCCTGAAGTTGTCAAGCCGCGCGCTGCGGCCAGCGCCGGCCGCATCGAACGTCTCCTTCGGGAAGCGCGCATTGCCGGCCGTGACGTAGCTGATGACGCCGCTGGAACCGTTCTGGAACCGAACGGTGACCTGCACGTCATCCTTCTCTGGGCCGGGGATGGCGTAGACCTCCTCGGGCAGGCTGCCTGCCCACCAGCTAAGCGTGTCGATGAAGTGGCCGCCTTCCCCGGTGAACCGCGATCCCTCTAGTACCTCGTTGCCGTACCAGCTGCCGGCCGCCAGCGCCCCCGCGCTGACCAGGTAGCGGGTCACCGCGCTTGAGCTGGCCGGGCCGAACTGTGACTTCATCTGGGTAAGCAGCGGCGCGAAGCGCCGGTTGAAGCCCACCATCAGCCGGTCGTTGCCCGTCTCCGCGACGACCTCGACGATCTGGTCGACCTCCTCGCGGGTCAGCGCGAGGGGCTTTTCCACGAAGACCGTCTTACCGGTCCGCAGCACCCGGCAGACCAGGTCTGCGTGGGTCTGATGCCGTGTCACGATGAAGATCGCGTCTAGGTCGTCGTCCTCGATGACGGCGTCAGCGCTGGTCGAAGCGGTTGTGAAGCCGAAGCGCCGCTGGGCGTTGACCGCCGAAAGCGACCGGTTGGTCGCGACATGTGCCAGCTGGACGTTCGGCAACGCGGCCAGGCCTGGCAGCAGCGTGGCGGTGGCGTAGTTGCCGGCGCCGATGAACCCGATCGCCAGCCGCCCGTCGCCTCGGCTGCGGGGCGTGGCGACCTGGGGAGCGCGGACCAGGCTGGTCGCGGCCTTCGGCGCGCTGTCTGCGGGCGGCGCCGGGTACTGGAGCAGGACGCCTACCGCCTTGAGCGAGCCGGCGGACAGGTCGGCGTAGACAGTGCTCGCGTCCGCCACCGGGAAAATGCCGGAGATGAGCGTTTCGACCTCGATCTCTTTCCGGGCGATCAGGTCGAGGAAGCATTCCAGATTGCGGCGCTCGGTCCACCGGACGTAGCCGACCGGGTAGTCGATGCCCTCGAGCTCGTAGCGCTCGTCGTAGCGTCCGGGCCCGTAGGACCTGGAGAACCGGACGTCGAGCTCCTTGTCGTAGTAGGCGCTCCATGGCAGGTCCAAGCGGGTCTTACCGATGTCCACCACGTGGGCACGGTCCCTGGCCAGCCGGGCCGCGGTCTCAACAGGCGCATTGGAGGATCCGCCCGCGGCCAAGAACACGTGATCGGCACCGCGCCCGGCGGAGATCTCGTCCAGCGAGGCCTGGATGCCGGCCATGCCCTGGTCGGTGGGTGCCGCGCAGAACACCGCGCCGGCCTGCTCGGCTAGCCGGCAGCGATCCTCTATCACGTCGAGCCCGATGACACGGACCCCCGAAGCGATGAGGAGACGGACTACTAGCTGGCCGACAAGGCCAAGGCCGATCACGCACGCCGTGTCGCCGAGCTGGGCCTCGGCGCGGCGCACGCCATGCATGGCGATCGCTCCCACCGTGGAGAACGCGGCATGCTCAGGCAAGACGCCCCGCGGCACCGCTGCGCACAGGTTGACCGGAATCCAGTTGTACTCCGCATGCAGCGCATACTCGTTGCCGGCCGCCGCGACAAGCTGTCCCACGCGGAACTCTTCGGCACCGCGTCCCACCTCGACGACAACGCCGCACAGAGAGTAGCCAAGAGGTGTGTAAGAGTCGAGGCGGTTCATTACCTTCTTGTAGGTGGCGACCGCCCCCTGCTGCGCGACCGTGTCCAACACCTTGGACACCTGCTCCGGCCGGGCCCGCGCCTTACCGACCATCGACAGCTTGGCCTCGGCGACCTTCATCATCTCGGTGCCCGTGGAGATCAGCGAGAACAGCGACTGCACAAGGACGCCCCCCGGTCGGCACACCGGTGCCGGCGCGTCAAGGACGATCAGTTCCCCCGACTTATAGTTCTGGGCTATCTGCTTCATCGTTTCCTTCTGTTACCTATCCCGCCACGCCGAGGGACCGCATGTTGCGGTACCACAGCTCCAGCGTCAGCAGCTGCCATATGTGCTTCGCGTGATCTTCGCGACCGGCCTGCTCATCGGCGATCAGGCGGCGCAGCGCGCCGGCCCGGATCATCCCCGAGCTCACCAGTTCGCCCTGCACCAGCGAGTCGTTGATGACCTCGCGTAGGTCATTACGCACCCAGGCCCGGAGGGGAACGCTGAATGAGGCTTTCGGCCGGTACACGATCTCGTGCGGCAGCCAGTTCTCGGCGGCCCGCTTGAGAGCGAGCTTTCCCTGCCGGTGCCCGATCTTGTCCCGGCCGCCGAAGGAGAACGCGGCCGCGGCGACAACCGGGTCGACGAACGGGACCCGCACTTCGACCGACGCCGCCATGCTCGACCGGTCGGTGTAGGCGAGGTTGAGCCCCGACAGGAAGAGGCGCGTGTCGGCCAGGCACATCCGGTTGACCTCGTCCTGCAGCGAATTGTCCTGATAAATCTCGCTGTGCTCCTTGAGCACCTGGTCGACGTGGCCGGCCAGGTCAGGGCTCACCAGGGCGGTCAGATCGTCCGGGTCGTACAGCGTGTAGCTGCGGCGGAACCGTGGCTCCTCGGGCAGCTCGGCGAAGGTCAGGAAGCGCTTGGCCCAGCGGGCGTACCGCAGGCCCCGGCCGCCTACGCTGACCGGAACCCGGTCGACGGCGAACCGCGCGCTAGCGCGCAGCCCCCCGGGTAGCCTTCCGTACTTGCCGGCCAGGACGCAGGCGAGATGCTTGCGGTAGCCACCGAACAGCTCGTCGGCGCCCATCCCGGAAAGGATCACCTTGACGCCGCGCTCCCGCGCGGCCTGACACATCAGCAGCGTGTTGAGTGCGGCGGGGTCGCCGATCGGCTCATCGAGCATGTCCACCATGCTGGGCAGGATGCTGACGATGTCCGGGGCAATCTCGATCTCATGCAGGTCGATGCCGAACCGCGACGCGACCTTCCGCGCGTAGACGGCATCGTCAGGCATGGCCTCCAGCCGCTGGTCTTCGGGCCGGAACGCGATGGTGTAGGCGTCGATGCCCTGGCCCGCCTGATGCGCAAGCACGGTGATGATGCTGGAGTCCAGGCCTCCGGACAAGAAGCTCGATACCGGAACGTCTGACACCAGGTGTGCCGCCACCGCGTCCGGGATCACCGTGGCCAGGTCGGCGGCCGGGCCGTCTGCCGCCTCGCGCGCCACGTCCGCGATCCGCCAGTACTGCTGCACCGAGAAGCTGCCGTCGGGCCGGATCCGCCCCCATGAGCCGGGCGGAAGCTTGTGTACTCCCTCGATGCCGCACTGCTGATCCGGCACCCAGTAATAGAGCATCGACGCCACCATGGCGCCCGGATCGACCCGCAGCTCGGAGCCCACCGCGGCGGTGAGAGCCTTCAGCTCCGAGGCGAAGACCAGGCCATCGCCTCGCGGCAGGTAGTAGAGCGGCTTGATGCCGAACGGGTCGCGGGCCAGGATGAGATCGCCCGTGGTCTCCTCGGCCAGGGCGAACGCGAACATGCCGCGGAACCGGCGCAGGCTCGCTGACCCCCAGGCCCGCCAGGCCTCCAGCACGACCTCGGTGTCGGATCCGGTGGTGAATCGCACGCCATGGGCTTCCAGGTCCGCCCGCAACTCCTTGAAGTTGTAGAGCTCGCCGTTGTAGACGAGGGTCAGGCCATCCTTGGACATCGGCTGGTTGGCCGCGTCGGACAGATCGATGATCGAAAGCCGCCGATGGCCAAGGTGCACGGCCACCCGGTCGGTCTCGTGACTCCAGGTCCCCGACGCATCCGGACCGCGGTGCGCGATCCGGTCGGTCATGATGTGGACCAGTTTCCCGCCGTCGGCCTGCTGGTAACACCCGGCGATCCCACACATCCTCAGGCCTCCGTCCAGGTCAGGCGCTCGTAGTCGGCGCGGTGGACGCGCGCCGAATGGCTCAGGGCCAACTCCTGCTCGACGCTCGGAAGATCCTGGATGATTCCGGGGATCCGCCGTGTCACGCCTATATGAGCGCACAGTGGGCGATCTTGATACGGCGGACAACCCCGAAGCGGTTGCGGTATTTACGGACGGATGGCAACCGCCAGGGGTTCCGGCTCAGGAAGTCTGGAGCAGGACGCGCAGCCGGGCCAGGCATCGGCCCCGGGTTGGTCCGATGCTGCCGATGGGCAGCCCGAGCTGGTCCGATATTTCGGCATACGACGCTGGCGGATCGGCCATCAGCAGCTCGAGAAGCCGTTGCCACCGGCGGGGCAGATGGGTAAGGGCGTCGCGGACGACCTGGGCCCGCTCGTCCGCGAGCAGGCGCGCGTCGACCTCCAGGCCAGGCGCGGGGGCCTCTTCCATGTCCTCCTGGTCGCGGCCGAGAACGATCCTCTTGTGTGAAGCCAGGCTGCGCAGGCACTCGTTCCGCGCGGTCGCCGCCAGCCAGTAGCCGACGCGATCGGGGTACTCGATCCGGTCTATGTGCTCGAGTAGGCGCAGCCACGTGGTCTGTGCCACATCGGCTGCATCGCTCTCTGCCAGCTTGAAATCCGCGGTAATGGACCAGATGAGCCTGGCATACTGCTGGATCAGACGCTCCCACGCCTGCCGGTCCCCGGCCGCGGCGCCGCGTACGAGCCCTGCGATGTCTGGGGCTTCAGGCTTCTGCTCGGGCATCGTCGTACCCGCCCTCCCATCTATATGGATGCGCGAGCCGACCACACCTTTATGACTCGGTGGCAGGTCCGTCGGCAAAGCGCAGTTTCCGGTTTTAGGCATGTGGTCCTGCTGTCTGTGACTCGTGGTGCGGCCGAGGGATGTCATCGGCTGCAATCGGCTGGTACGCGGCCGGGAGGCACGTCCAACGGGCACTGGCGGAGCCGCTTGCGCGGGACCAGTCGGTCCGCAATATCGAACAGCGTGAAGCTTGACAGCGCGGTGACGCACAGTACCGGCAGAGCCAAACCCAGGGCCAGGTACGCGGTCGGGTGGCTGCCGCCGAGCCGGATCTGGGCGGCCGCGAAGACGCTTACCGCGGCACAGACCATGCCGACCAGAGCCACCTCCCACAGGTGGTCTCCGGTCCACGTAGACAGGCGCCTGACCTGGCGCCTGGCACAACGGCCACTGATTACAGCAATACCAAACATGCGCACCGACCCCCCATGCGCAGCACCAGACCGCGGCCTGGCACTACCCACGCTCCCACTCAGTTCGCTTAGGCTGAGTTCTCCCATATAAATGGACGTCTAGTCAACTGCCCCGGTTTACGCGTGTAGGTAGTGACTTATCGTGACAGCAACAGAACTAACGCATGATCAACATACCTCTCAAAGAGCTTTAAACAACGCGTAAACCGAACAAACAACCAAACGGCAACCGAGATGCACCCGAACTACACCAGAAGTCCTCGGGCCGGTGCCTCAGAGACGATAACGGGCCAGGTCCGGGCCGCGCGGCGGACCACGTGGGAAGATAGCCGCCGACGTCCTGACCTGTCCGATTACCGGCCGAGGTAGCCTCTGCCGTGCAACGACGCTTATGCACGTGCAGCGAGTCCGGCACCTGTGCCGGCCCTGTGAACCGGCCTGGGCGGCTCGCGCCACGCGGCGCCTGCACACCCGGACTTTCGGCCCGGTTCGCGCGGAATTTACTCCCAAAAAATGGTATGAGGCCGCTAGCCGGCGCTTGACCCGGCTGTTGATCACTCAGCGCTACTTCAGCCCTTGACCGGCAATCCGCTGAAATCCCAGCCTCAACCTCAGCCAGCGCAATAGAAATAGAATTCGCTAGTTTTCCGAGCGTTCCCAGGCGCGCACAAGATCGCGGTAACGGCGTGCGACCGCGCGCAGCTCGAGCTCGGGATCGCGACCCGCGGCACGAGCCGCCGCGACCAGGCGGAACAGCTCGCGCCCGATCTCCGCGCCGGGCCCGTCGTCGGAGGGGCCCGAGGGACCGGAAGGCGCCAGGGAACCGGCGTCGCCGTCGAGGCTGGCCAGCTCGTCCGGAACCCCGGCCCGCCCGGCGCGGCGCAGCAGCTGCGCGGCCAGCGCGAGGGCGGGCTGCCCGAACGGCACGCCGTCAAGCGCGGAGACGGGCGCCGTCTCCGTCACGCCAAGCCCGCGCCGTTCGGCCAAAATGGCTCTTTTTTCTTCTTTTTCCTGACGTTTTATCGCGTCCCAGTTGACCTTGACCTCGTCGGCACCGGAAACCGTCACATCGCCGAACACGTGCGGATGCCGCCGTTTCAGCTTGGCCACAATCCCGTCCGCCACGTCGTCGATGGTGTAGCCGGTGCCGTCGTCGCGCTCGGCCGCGATCCTGGCGTGGAACGCGACCTGCAGCAGCACGTCCCCGAGTTCCTCGCAGAAGGCCTGCTGATCGCCGGACTCGAGCGCGTCAAGGGCCTCATACGGCTCCTCGAGCAGGTGCGGCGCGAGCGACGCGTGGGTCTGCCTGGCGTCCCACGGGCAGTCGACCCGCAGCCGGTCCATGGTCACCACCAGGTCGAGCAGCCGTGCGCCTGGCAGGTCGGCCGAGCCGGCCATGACCCGTGCACGGGCCTCGCCAAGCTCGGCTACCAGCCCGGCCGCGTCGATGCCGGGATCCGGCAGCCATACCACAGACCCGCCGCGCTCGGCCGCCTCATGGGCCGCCTCGGCCAGCGACCGGATCAGCTCCGCGCCGTGGCCGGGATCGACCACCTGGTACCTGATCCCCGCCTCGTCGAGCGCGGGCAGCTGGGCATGGCCTGGCGGGGCAAGCACCGCGTCCGCCGACTCGAGCGCCTGCCAGGCGGCCCGGCTGAGCAGGCCAGGCGCCACCCGCGGGCTGGTGGTCAGGACGATCAGCAAGCGGGCGCTAGCCCCGCCAGCGATGCCGCCTTCGCGGGCCCCTCGGCCCGCGTCACCGTCGAGCCCGCGGGCACCACCTGGAAGCTGCTGTAGTCCAGCCGGCCGAACTGCGGGTTGACCTGTATCTTCAGCGTCTTGGCCGCCAGGCACTCGGCATGCTGGAGCTTGGCGGCCGCGGCCGCCGCCGTGCTCGACGTGGGTGCCACCCCGCCGTTCGCCATGGTCTCGTACAGGCTGTCGATGGCCAGGTACCTGCCCACCTCGCCGGACAGGACCGGCGGGATGCCCGAATGGGCCAGGATCAGGTCCAGGCTGGCGTTGGACACGCCCTGGGAGGCGGCGCTCGTCTTGGCCGCGGTGTAGGCACTCTGCAGGGCCGCCTGCGCCTGGCCGACGGAGACCTCGATGCCGGCCTGATGGGCCAGCTGCTCGGTGATCTGGTACTGGATCAGCCAGGTGAGCGTGTCCTGTGTCACCTCCGCCGCGCTCAGCTGGAACAGGCTCTTATACGGCTGGGCGCTCTGGCTCAGGTTGGTGGCATCGGTATCCAGGGTCGCGATCGTGATCGCCTGGTTGCCCACGATCGCCGCGGCACCGAACTTGACCGGGGCGCACCCGGCCAGCACCAAGCCGGCGCCGAGCACCACGGCGGACGTCGTGACCAGCCTCCGCAGCACAGCCCCGTGCCTTCTCACGCCGTGCCTTCTCATGCCGACCTTCCTCATACGGGCCCTTCTCATGCCGCGCCTCAGTCGAGTACCGACCGGATGACTTCACCGCACCAGGCCAGCAGCTCGTTATCCCGCAACGGCCGCCCGCCAATCACGGCCGTCTTCGGGACCGGTACGAGCATCGTACGCACCGTCGGTTTGAGCACCGTCTTCGGGTACAGCCGCTGCACCCGGACCTGCCTGGAGTCCGGCAGCTCGACCGGCGCGAACCTGATGTGGCTGCCCGCCGCGGTGATGTCGCTGAGCCCCACCCGCCTGGCCGCGATCCGCAGCCGCGCCACCTCGAGCAGGTTCAGCACCGGCTCGGGCAGCGCCCCGTACCGGTCGGACAGCTCGTCGCGCACCGCCATGACGTCGGCCTCGGAGTCGATCGCGGCGATCCGGGTGTACGCCTCCAGCCTGAGCCGCTCCCCGGCCACGTAGTCGTGCGGGATGTGCGCGTTGACCGGCAGCTCGACCCGGACCTCGGGCTTTTCCGCCGGGCCGTCGCCCTTCAGCTCGTTGACCGCCTCGCCGATCATCCGCACGTACAGGTCGAACCCGACGCCGGCGATGTGCCCGGACTGCTCGCCGCCGAGCAGGTTGCCCGCGCCGCGGATCTCCAGGTCCTTCAGCGCCACGTACATGCCCGCGCCCACCTCGGTGTGCTGGGCGACGGTGGCGAGCCGCTCGTGCGCCGTCTCGGTCAGCATCCGGTCCGGCTGGTAGAGGAAATACGCGTAGGCGCGCTCGCGGCCGCGGCCGACCCGGCCGCGGAGCTGGTGCAGCTGCGACAGGCCGTACATGTCGGCCCGGTCGATGACGAGGGTGTTCGCGTTCGGGATGTCGAGCCCGGATTCCACGATCGTGGTCGAGACGAGCACGTCGTACTTCCGCTCCCAGAAGTCGACCATGATCTTCTCCAGCTCGTGCTCGTTCATCTGCCCGTGCGCGACGGCGATCCGCGCCTCG
>Ga0209169_10000266_pt1 | contig 31337 bp, 20 predicted proteins | sample HubBroMetageWRM4_FD_188346 | JGI IMG/M metagenome (GOLD analysis project Ga0209169, IMG submission 188346) | Warmed soil microbial communities from the Hubbard Brook experimental Forest, New Hampshire - Hubbard Brook CCASE Soil Metagenome WRM 4... | ecosystem: Environmental > Terrestrial > Soil...
ATCCGCCGCCGCCGTTGCTGTTGTTCGCCGTCAGAGCGGCTTCAACCTGCGTGACGGATAGTCCGACCGATGCAACTTTTGCAGGATCGAGCAACACTTGGTACTGCATCGTGCCGCCGCCAAATCCCGAATCGTCCGCAACGCCAGGCACGGATTTGTATGCGGGTTCGATGACCCAATCCTCGAAGGTCTTGAGTTCCATCGGCGAGCGGTCGCTGCTTTGCAAGACATAGCGGTAGATGAGACCGGACGGCGAGGACAGTGGCGACATCGACGGGGACACGCCGCTCGGCAGCGTCACATCGCCGATTCGATTGAAGGCTTGTTGGCGCGCGAAATACTTATCCGTTGAGTTTCCAAATGTCATGATGACATCGGAAAGACCGTAGAGTGAGATCGAACGGATGGTGACCATTTGCGGAATGCCGTTCATGCCCCGTTCCACCGGCACCGTGATCAGCCGCTCCACCTCTTCGGCGGCGTGCCCCGGCCACTGCGTGATGAGCTCGACCATGGGCGGCGACAGATCGGGATAGGCGTCAACCGGCAGGCGGTCCAGCGAGCGCGTTCCTGCGCCGATGAGCACCGCCGTCATGAGAAGCACCAGAAATCCCTGGCGTAACGATGAGGTTACGATCCGGTTCATGAAGGATGCGGAGCGCGGCGTCGAGCCGGGCGGGGTCGGATCAGTGCTCATTGAGTCTGCATGAACTGCACAAACAAGCCGCCGTCGACCACAATTTCGTCGTCGGTTTTGAGGCCCTCGGCGATGTCGTATTGATCGCCGCTGCGGTAGGCCAATGTCACGTGTTGCCGCGCAAAGCTGCCGTCCGCTTGCACCGCATAGACAAACGGCAGGTTCACATCGTCACGCAACACGGCAGACACCGGAATCAGCGTCCCCGTGCTTTGCTTTTGGGCGTGAATCAGCACGCGGACGTACATTTGCTTCTTGAGGAAGTCCGCCGGGTTTTTGGCGACCACGCGAACGGCCACGGAGCGGGTGTCTGGATCCACCAGCGCAGCGATGTTATCCACCGTGCCCGAAAAGGTGTTCTCCCCGATTCCCGTGATGACTTCGGCCGCGTCGCCGACTCGAACGGCCTCGAGGTCATTGCCGAAGACCTGGGCCAGCACCCACACGCGTGAGAGGTCGGCTACGGTAAAGCACGGCGTGCTGCCGGCTTGCAACAGTTGTCCCGGGGTGATGAGTTTTTCCACCACGGTACCGGCCACCGGTGCCCGGATCACGCCATCGACGCGCGTGACGGGCCGGCCTTCCTGAATGGCTTTGATCGTGTCCGCGGGTACCTGCAATGAGACGAGCGCTTGCAAGGCCGCTTCGCGATCTGCCTCGGCGTTGACGGCGTCCGTTTCCGCCTGATCCGCTTCGCGTTTGGCGACCCCATTGTGTTCGATCAGATCCTGGTCCAGATCGGCCAGGCGGCGCAGGGTCTTCGCGGTCGCGATGGCTTTACGATAGGCGCTGATCGCCGCCGCAAAATCCGGCGAGTCGACCACGGCCAACGGCGCCCCGAGCTTGACGTGTTCGCCCAAGGAAACGAGCAAGCGCGATACCGGGCCGGAAAACGGCGCGAGCACGCTGGTCGCTTGATCGTTATCAAAGTCGACCACACCCGTGGTCTCGACCGTTTTGCGGAAAGTGGATTGAGCGACCTTGTACAGGCGAAGGTTGCGCCGCTGTTCGGGCGTGAGCTTGACGTTGCTCGCCGTCACCGATGGCGTCGGCGGGTTGACATCGGCCTTGGGCGAGCACGCGCTGATTAAAAACAGTGCCGAGATCCCCAGAGCAATAAACATTCGCGCTATATACAATTTATTCTTCATGGCTGTTTTGCGAGTTCCGTCCGGTGCCACCAACCGCCGCCGAGCGCTTGGAACAAAGCGGCCGTATCGGCGAAGCGATTAGCTTGGGCCTGGATCAAACTGATCCGGCTTTGTTGATAGGCTTGTTGAGCGCTGAGCAACGCCAGATAGCCGGCATAGCCGCTTTGCCATTGTCGCTGCGTCAAGTCCAGAGTGACCTTGGCCGAATCCGCGGCCTTGGCTGCGGCCTTTACGGCTTCGGCGTCCTGTTCCAAGGCGGTCAAAGTGTCCGCGACATTCTGAAAGGCGGTCAAAACGGTGCTGCGATATTGCTCGGCGGCTTGCTCATAGGCGGCCTTGGCCGCGCGCTCCTGGTGCAACAACATGCCGCCTTGGAATAGGGGAGCGGTCAGCGACGCACCGATTCCCCAAAAGCCGGTGCCCGAGGTAAAGAGTTGACTCATCTGCGGGGCGGAGCTGCCGGCGTTGGCGGTCAACACAATATTGGGGAGCCGATTGGCGATGGCAATTCCAATCTTGGCGCTCGCGTCGTGCAAGTTGGCCTCGGCCTGCAGCACGTCCGGGCGCTGGGATACCAGCGTCGAAGGCAGGCTCACGGGCAGATCCTGCGGCAGTTGCAGCGTCGCGAGATCAAAATTCACCGCCGGTGCCTGACTCGGAAAACGACCGGCCAAAACGGCCAGTTGGTCGCGCAGCTGGGCCTCCTGCTTGATGAGCGGTGGCAGGGTGGCGGCAAACTGCGCCAGCTGCGCCTCGACCGCGGCCACATCCAGGCCGCCGGCATAACCCTTGTCAAGCTGATACCTGAGGATCTTCAGTGTCTTCTCGGCGCTGTCGATGAGTTCGTGGGTCGCATCGATCTGCATTTGCGCGGCCCCCACTTGAATCGCGGTGACCACGACATTGGAGGTCAGCGTGGTGTAGGTCGCGATCATTTGAAAGCGGGCTTCTTGCTCTTGTGCCGCGAGGGACTCGACCGTGCGTCGATTCAAGCCGAAGACGTCCGGCACATACGACACACTGACCTGAGGGGTGAAGAGATTGTAAAGAAATGTGTTGGAGTTCAGAGCAGGCGATATTTGCTCCGATTGCATTTGGCGCGTGGCGTCAAAATTGGCCGAGACGCTCGGATAGTAGGCGCCGCGCTGCGCCAGCATATTTTCTCTCGCAACCGTCAGCGCTGCCCGCGCCGCTTTGAGATCGTGATTACTGGAAAGCGAGCGATCGATCAGCTCATTGAGGGGCGCGGAATGAAACAGCGTCCACCAGTCCGACGCGATATCGGCACCCCCCGCAAAACGCTGTGATTCCCCGGCCACGGTGTTGGGTGTGCTCGTCGTGGCCGAGAGCGGCGCGGGAACATAATCGCTCACCTCGGGAGCAGCGGGCCTCTTGAAGTTCGGGCCGACCGCGCAGCCGGCGAGCAGCCCGAGAATTGTGCCGGCAAAGAGGGGCCTGACGCGCGATTTACATGGTGCGTTGTGCGGGAATGCTGGTTTGGGCAATTAGGGAATCTCGACGCGCGATAGTTTTAAGCAGCTCTCGAACGTCCGCCGGTTCTTATTGGCACAGCGCCGGAATCCTCGATGAGCCGGTAAATATACTATGTTCGAGCGGGAACCTCGATGAGAGTTCGGTTTTTCTTAAGCTTGAGTTGACCTTCTGCCGCCAATGCGTTGAAGTCCATGCCCACCAAAAGGGGCTCCAGCCGCTGGAACCGTCGATAAGAATGACCGCGCGGGGGGATATGCGTTTTCCGATCTGGATCTTCTTTGTTTCGATCTCCTGTGCAGCCCCTGCGTTGTCTCAAGTCGTCGCGGAACAGCCCCCGAACGCGGATTCCGCCTCGGCCGCCGCGGCCCGTGTCGCCCGCGGTGCTGCCCTGTTCAAGGGCAGATGTGCGTCCTGCCACGATCCGGCGATCGATCGTGCACCCTCCAAAACTGCGCTGGCGCGACGCTTTCCCGATGACATCGCCACCGCGCTGAAGAGCGGGATTATGCAGCCGATGGCGGCGGACTTGAGCGACGAGGACATACACGCGATCGCCACCTACCTTGGCGCGGACGGTATGACCGAGCAAGCAGCCGATCCGCCGGCGTGCGCCGCCGCCGGGAGATTCGCTATGGCAGGGCCCGGCTGGAACGGCTGGAGCATCGATGCGCGCAATTCACGTGCCCAACCCAATCCCGGTTTATCCAGCGCCGCTGTGGCGCGACTCACGGTGAAATGGTCCATGACTTATACGGGCGGCCGCTATGGGCAGCCAACCATCGTGGGCGGGTGGCTGTTTCTCACCAGTTCCAGCGGCCGGGTCTATGCGCTCGATGCCAAGACCGGCTGCATGCATTGGCGCTTCGATGCGGATGCCGGCGTGCGCACGACGCCGGTCATCGGACAGCTGCGGGGTGCATCCCCCAGCGGCTATTTGATGTTCTTCGGCGATTTCCAGCGTCAGGTCTATGCGCTCGATCCGGCAAGCGGAAAATTGCAGTGGAAAATGATGCTCGAGACGCATCCGCGCGCCGTGCTGACCGGCGCCCCGGTGCTGCACAAGGGATTGCTCTATGTGCCCATTTCGTCGTGGGAGGAAACCGCCGGCGGCGTCGGTTCCTATGGCTGCTGTACGGCGCGCGGCGGATTGGCCGCGTTGAATGCCCGGGATGGGCGCTTGGTATGGAAAACCTATGCGATCGAGCAAGAGCCGCAGCCGACTATCAAGAATTCCGCGGGCACTCAAATGTATGGTCCGGCTGGGGCGGCCGTCTGGTCCGCGCCCACCATCGACGCCAAGCGGGGCGTGGTTTACATCGGCACCGGCGATACCTACACGGACGTCAAGGAGACTGGCTCCGATGCCATCATCGCGCTCGATCTTGCGACCGGCAAAGTCAAATGGCGCAATCAAGTGACCGAGAATGACAGCTTCTTGATGGGTTGCAATCGCAGCGGCACCGTTAATTGCCCGACGGTGGTCGGGCCGGATCACGATTTCGGCGCATCCCCGATTCTGTTCACGCTGCCGAATGGCAAAGACATCATTCTCGCGGGCCAGAAATCCGGCGTCGCGTTCGGCATGGACCCTGATGACAATGGCAAAACTCTGTGGCGCAACAAGGTCGGCAACGGCGGCGCATTGGGAGGCATCGAATGGGGCATGGCGGCGGATGCCAAGCAGTTGTACGTCGCGGTCGCCGACCTGGGGATGCCGCCACCGCGCGGCAAGGCGGGCCTGTATGCCTTAGACCCCGCGTCCGGCGTTCAGCATTGGTACACCGCCGCGCCCAAAGTTGGCTGCAGCTACAGCGGGCGATGTTTGACCGGCCAATCGGCGGCGCCCAGCGTGATCCCCGGCTTGGTGTTCTCGACCACCATCGATGGGCATTTGCGCGCCTATGACGTGAAGGACGGCGCGATCGTCTGGGATTTCGACACCGCGGCGCAAAAATACCAAACCATCAACGGTGTCCGAGACCAAAGCGGTGGATCACTCGATGTGGCCGGGCCGGTGATCGCGGGCGGCATGCTGTACATCATTTCCGGATATGCCGGTGCGCTCGGCGGCGCGCCGAACAATGTGCTCTTGGTTTTTTCACTCGACAAAAAATAAGAAGGATATTCGATGCGCAAGCTCGCCTGGATCTTGGGATGGCTCGGGTTGCTCGGCAGCGCGGCGGCCGCGCCGGCCAAGGGACCTGAATTTGCGATCAGCTACCCGGCCTCGCAAAACAGTGGACCGATCGACGGGCGGATCATTCTGCTGCTGAGCCGCGACATGACGCGCGAACCGCGTACCCATGTCGAACCCAATGAACCGCTTGCCAGCCCGTATCTGTTCGGCCTCAACGTGGATGGCCTGGCACCGGGCGCGGAGGCGGTGCTCAACGACATGGCGTTCGGCTGGCCGGCCGCGCATTTGTCGGCGATTCCCAGCGGCGACTATTACGTGCAAGCCGTGCTGAATCGCTACGAGACCTATCACCTGGCCGACGGCCGGACGCTGAAGTTACCGCCCGACAAGGGGGAGGGCCAGCAGTGGGCGCGCAAGCCCGGCAATCTGTATTCCAAGCCCATCAAGCTGCACGTGGACGCCTCTCATCCGGTGAGGACTGCGTTGACTCTCGATCAACAGATTGAACCCATCCAACCCAAGGCCGATACCGAGTTTGTAAAGCACATTCGCATCCGCAGCGAGTTGCTATCGCGTTTCTGGGGCCGCGACGTCTTCCTGGGCGCGCACATCCTGGTGCCCAAGGGTTTCGACACGCATCCCGAGGCACGCTATCCGCTCATGGTGTTTCATGGCCATTATCCGGACGATATTTCCGGCTTTCGCACCACACCGCCCGATCCGGATTTGAAGCCGGACTTTTCCGAGCGCTTTCACCTCGCGGGCTACAATCGCATCCAGCAGCAAGAAGCCTATGCGTTCTATCAGAAATGGATCTCCGCCGATTTCCCGCGCTTTCTGGTGATCGAAATCGAACACGCCAATCCCTACTACGATGACAGCTACGCCGTGAACTCCGCCAATCTGGGTCCTTATGGCGATGCCATCAACAAAGAATTGATCCCGGAGGTCGAGCGCCGATTCCGCGGCATCGGCGCCGGTTGGGCGCGCTTTACCTATGGGGGCTCGACCGGCGGCTGGGAGGCGCTCGCCACACAGGTGTTCTATCCCGATATGTATAACGGCGCCTTTGCCGCCTGCCCCGATCCCATCGATTTTCGCGCCTACACCATCATCGATCTCTACAAGGACGCCAACGCCTACACCCTGAAAGGTGAAGCGTCCTCAGTGGAGCGTCCCGCATTCCGTAATTATCTGGGCGAAGTGTTTGCCACCCAGCGCGATGAAAACTACATGGAGCTGACACAGGGAGACCGCAGCCGCTCGGGCGGGCAGTACGATATCTGGCAGGCTGTGTTCAGCCCGGTGGGCCCGGACGGCTATCCGAAGCCGATCTTCGACAAGGTCACCGGAGTCATCGACCCGTCAGTCGCGGCGTACTGGCGCGAACACTTCGATCTTTCCCACATCATTGCGCGCGACTGGAAGAGCCTTGCGCCCAAGCTGCAAGGGAAAATACATCTCTACGTCGGCAACGGCGATAACTACTATCTGACCGACTCGGTGTACTTCGGGCAGGAGCGGCTCGAGGCGCTGAAGCCGGCCTACGCAGGATCGGTGGCGTATGGCGATCGCGCCGAACACTGTTGGAACGGCGACCCGAAGCAGGCCAACGCCTATTCGCGCTTGCACTACAACTTTCAATACTTGCCGCAGATTCTGGAGCGCATCAAGGCTTCCGCTCCTGCCGGAGCGGACTTGAAGAGCTGGCGGTACTGACTGACGAATACTAGAGCCGGTCAATATCACTACGCCGGAGCTACCGGTGAGTGTTGCGCGACGGCTGTCTTACGACGCCGCTTTGGCAGCGTGAGGAATCACGGCGGGGTCGCTCAGGAATGCTTTCACCCGATCGAATTCGCGGCGCAGCAACGCATGGCCCTGTTCCAGGCTGCGCATTTCCGCGGCGCTGCTGTCGATTTCCAGGCGACCGGCGAGCGACTGCAGAGCATGCGCGTGGATATTTGCGCACGCGCCCTTCAGCTTGTGGGCGGCCTTGGCCAGGGCCGCGCGATCAGTCTGCGAAAGCGCGGCGCCGATTTCTGCCATCTGCTGTTCGCCGCTCGAGATAAATGTCGTCACCAATTCCTGTGCAAATGCCTGATCGCCATCCGTGATCCTTTGAAACTCGCCCAAATCGACCGGCGCCGCTGATCCCGCCGAATGCGTCGTTCCATCGGCCGGCGCGGCGTCCGCGACGGGCGCATCGGGTCTTTCCAGGCCGAACTTCACGAGGATGTTTCGCAGCCGCTCAACCTCAATGGGCTTGGTCAAGTAGCCGTCCATGCCCGCCGCTTCGCACAGTTCCCGATCGCCCGTCATGGCGTTCGCCGTCAACGCGATGATCGGAATGTGACCCGACGTCTCCGATGCACGGATCTTGCGCGTCGCCGTCATGCCGTCCATGACGGGCATTTGCAAATCCATCAAGACAATATCGAACTGCCGTTCCTGGCACGCAGCCACGCCCTCGGCGCCGTTGCTCGCGACCTCCACGGTGCATCCCAAGCGTTCGAGAAATCTGACGGCAACCTTTTGGTTGACGAAGTTGTCCTCGACCAGCAGCACCCGTCCGGCAAAGCGCTGCTGAGCAGCCGGTTGCGTCAGCATATTGAGCGTAATCATCGGCTGCGTATCCATTTGCCATTGCCGCGGACCGCCGCTCATGACCCGCGCAACCGCATCGATCAATTCGCGCACGCGCACCGGCTTGGTTAGATAGGCGGCGAAGCCCAGAGCCGCCAATCTCGGCGTGTCGCCGTGCCGATCCAGCGACGTGAGCATGACGAGCCGAGTATCGGCCAGCTCCGGTATCGCAATGATCCGCTCGCCCAACATCGCCCCATCCATGTCGGGCATTTGAAAATCGGTAATCACCATATCGAAGCGCTGTTCCGAGACCAGGCTATTTTGCAGTTCGTCCAGCGCGGCTAATCCGCTGCCCACGGTGGTGACCGAGTAGCCGGCGTGCACGAGCTGTGCGCTCAAGACGCGCTGGTTGGTCACATTGTCATCGACGATCAGGACCCGGCCGCCTGCTTCGCTGCGAATCCGGCGTTCCGGGCTGATGACTGCCGCAGGCTTCAAGGGCAGTGTGAAGAAGAATCTCGAGCCGACACCCACTTCGCTGGAGACGCCTATTTCGCCGCCCATCAGTTCGACCAGTTTGCGCACGATGGACAGGCCCAAGCCGGTTCCGCCGAAGTGACGGGTGGTCGAGGAGTCGGCCTGCACGAACGGCTGAAAGAGCATCTCCAGCGTTTTCTCGGCGATTCCCATGCCGGTGTCGCGGACCTCGAAATAGGTCAGAGGACCAGCGCCGCTGGACCGATTGCGCACTTCGATGACGATTTCGCCTTCCTTGGTGAACTTGATCGCGTTGCTGACCAAGTTCACCAAGCACTGCCGCAGCCGCTGCGGATCGCCGAGCACGCGCCCGGTGATTTGCGGTTCGACATTGACGATCAACTCCAGCCCCTTGGTCGCCGCCTGGAACGCCATGGCGGAGCCCACATCCTCGACATTGGCGCGCAAGTCGAGCTCGATCGACTCCAATTCCAATTTGCCGGCTTCGATTTTTGAGAAATCCAGGATGTCATTGATGACCGTGAGCAGCGAATCGGCACTGGAACGGATGGTTTCCGCATAGTCTCGTTGCGTGCGGTCGAGATGCGTATCCAGCAAGAGCCCCGTCATTCCAATGATGCCGTTCATCGGCGTGCGAATTTCGTGGCTGACATTCGCCAGGAAGTGACTCTTGGCGCGGCTCGCCGCATGCGCGGCCTCGGTTTGTTGCCGCAGCAATTCCGAGGCGACGACTTCTTCGGTGACATCCCAGGACACGCCGAGCAGTTTCGACGGGGCGCCTTTCTCATCGAGGATGATCCGCCCGAAGTTTTGCACGTGAACGGTCGCGCCGTCCGCGCCGCGCGCGCGGTAACGCATGCTGATCCTGTCGGTCTTGTCGGCGAGCGCCGCCGCAACCGAGTCGCGGAATAAGCGCCGATCCTCCGGCAAGACCAACTCTTCAATGTGCTCGACGTCGAGGTTGTCCGGCGTACCGCGATAGGTCAAAGCCTCGATCGGATTCTCGAGCCACAAGTAGCGCCGCGCGACCAAGTCGAGTTCCCAGGAACAGATGCCGGCGCTTTCAGTGGCAACATTGATGCGTTCCACAAGCCGCCGATTTTCATCCGCGCGGCTTTTGAGCATTTCCGTCGTGAGCACGTCGCGGGTGATGTCCCAGGTTACCCCGACGATGTAGCGAACCCGTCCCTGCTCATCGCGCATGATGCGGGCGTAGTTCTGCATATGGTGGACTTCACCATCGATACCCTTGACGCGGAACGCGTATTCGTAGGAATCCAACTGCTGGGCAATCGCGTCGCGCGGCGTCTTGAGCAAAATTTCGCGGTCCTCCGGCAAAATGATATCCGTGAGACTTCGAAAGTAGTCCTTCAGCGGCACGTGGTCCAAGCCGAAGCAGGGAGGGCGCGTTCCATGCCAGGAAAAGCAGTCGGATTTGATGTCGAATTCCCACGGCGCGATTCCCGCGGCTTTGGTGGTCACGCTCAAGCGTTCGATCAGCGCACTCTCCTGCGCCGCTTTGCTTTCCAACTCGGAGGCGTGGACTTCTTCCTTGGTGACATCCCAGGTCACCCCCATCATTCGGAGGGGCGCGCCATTGGCGTCGCGATACACGCGCATGTGCGTTTGGACGTATTGGGGCTCGGGGCGTGGATTGGCTGTACGGTGACGCAGCGGCAGGATTGCATTCTGGGTCGGATCCGCGAGCAGGGCGCGTATTGCGGCGGCCGCTTGGGCGCGGTCATCCGCGTGGATGAGTTCTTTTGGATTCAGGGTGACTGACGGAGCCAGGCCGAACATGGGCCACAAGCTGCCGTCATTGATCAGTTCGCCCGTCACCAGATCCCTCTCCCAAATGCTGATGCCGGCCGTTTCCGTGGCAAGTTTGAGTCGCGACAAAAGCTGAGTTTGCCGTTCAGCTTGCTCGGCCAGCAGCGTCGCGGCATGCGCCTGATCGCTCATGTCGATGGTCAAGCCCAAAACGCGGATCGCGCGGCCTTGGGCATTACGGAACACCTCGCCGCGCAATTGAACCGGGCGGATGGTGCCGTCGCGCTCCTTGACTCGATAGGCGATCTCCATCGGCGCCTCGCCCTTGAGCGCTTTGATGAACTCCGTGCGGTAGCGAGCACGGTCTTCCGGATGCACCTTGTTGAGCATCATGGCGTCGGCATCCGAGTCGGCGGCTGCCAGTTCCGCATCGTAAATCTCGGCGAGGTCGCCGCTGAAATGCATGGTGTTGCGAACGACGTCCCACTCCCAGATCCGCACTCCCGCACTGCGGGTGACCTGTTCCAATCCCTTGAAAAGCGAGGCCTTGCCATGCGCGGATGTGGGGTGGAAGTTGGCCAGTGCGGCGCAGACCCCGATGAACCAGTCCCAAGCGCCGTTTGCAAACTTCCGGAGCTGGGTAAAAGCCTGTGATTTCGAAGAAATGATGGGCGCTCCGGGACCTTGGGATACCGTGACTGTCCTAGGCCTCCTATCGGCGCGGCAGGGGGCGTCTTTAGCGTCTCGAGGGCGCCAAACGCGCCCGCCGTCACATGCGCGTGAAATTTGCCCTGAACGGGCCGCCAAGGGGATGAAAAGCCGGTGCCGCCTGCATGGCGGCACCGGTTCGAGGCTCAATTACCAGGTGTAAGTTCCGTAGATCGGATTGCCCGTGACTGTGATGGGCAGTTGGGCATTGGTGATGTAGGTCTGAACGTCCATCGGCAACAAGAAGCGCTTCGCCTGCAGCAAAGTGGCCGCCGCGGCAACCGCAGAGGCGTACGCCGCATGCGTGCCATAACGCTCGGTCAATGAAAGACGCGGATCGCCGATCGTCGTGCGTGTCGCTTGATCGGGAGCGAATGGCACGAGAAGTCCCGAAGACTCGCAGCCGTCAGGTCCGCCGAATGCGGTCGCGCGGTGATTCCAACCCGCCGTCGTCGCAACGGGAACCGACACGGGCGGCAGGCGGATTCCCGCCACTTCGTTGCCGTCCACGTCGACCTTGGAAACGAAATTCGGGTAGACCTTGCCGGTGGGCGTGGGCGGTACTACCGAAATGATTCCTTGGTCAAACTGCGGCCCCCAGTTCCAGACATTGTGGACCGTGACCAGGCCGTCGTAGTTAAGTCCCGGGATGGTCGGGAAGCCGAGTGCGATCTGCGAAACGGAACCGATTCCAATCGCCTCGGTCGCGGGATTGACCGTCGCGAACACCGCCGTGTTATTCGCCACCGTGGGTACCTGGCTATCCGGCGGAGGTGTGCCATCGAGCCACTGATCGAGATCTTCGAACAGCGCGCGCACCGCGGGAAGTTGATCAGTTGAATTTTGGAACTGTGCACATACACCGAGGGAGTTCGCCGCGGCCGGGCCAGCATGCTGAGACCCGGAGATCAAGAAGGTCCGGGTATTCGCGGCATCCGGCAAGTCGGTGCCGTTCGCGTCTGAATGCAGCATGGAGCTTGCCTTCACCCAATACTCGTTCGCTGAATTGATGTTCATGATCAGCGGACAAGTATTCGATGCCGCACAACGCGAGTCGCGCCCATCGGTCTTTCCGGTCAACGGGTCGGTGATGGTCGGGTAGGCGAAGGGGAAAATCCCCTCCGGATACAGATGCTCCTGGCGATTGCGCTCGGTCATGCCCGACTGCTCGAAGCGATAGTTGAGCGCGACGCCGTCGCCGCCGCCGACCCAATTGAGCGTCCCGTCAAACACCTGCTTGCCGTTGAGATCCTGATTGAAGCCCAGCCAGATGAAATCGTTCATGGTGCGAGCCGGTTGCGACAAGCCGTAGGAGAACATGCGCATCACGTCGCCCGCGAGCGGGTTCGGCGTTCCGGCAGTGTCCGCCGTCGCATTGCGTAGAAACGACGCCAAGTCGCGGATCGCCGCGAAACCAATGCCCGCCACGAACGGGTTCTGGGCCGTGTACACCAATTCATAAATGGCGCTTTGCGTGAAAGGCGTCCCGGCCGGCAACAGCGCGATGGTGGTGGGGCCGGTCCACGCCCACCCGGTCGAGGGAATGGTGGTCGGGGTGTCGGTCAGGTGCTGCTTGACGGTGAGCGTCGCCTGCGTCGTGTCGGTGGTATTGGTGGCATAGGCGACCGTGGCGGCCATGGTGGTCGCATTGTCGAATTCGATGTAGTTGTACACCGGTCCGGTAATCGTTGAACCATCGGCGTTCACCGCCACCGGCAAAGTGATACCCATCGAATTGTTGGCGCGTGACACCGTGGGTTCCCAGCCGCCCCACACGATCGTGTAGCCCTGATTCTGCAGGAATGCCGTGCCGGCGTCGGCTGCGGTGGTTGGATCATTGCCGCCGCCGGACAGATTCAGTGAACCGTACTGTTTGCTGCCGCGATTCGGCAGTTCAAAAAATACTTTGTGATTGCCCTTGGTCAGGTCCGTGGGTTTCAAGATATAAAAATCCATGTTGTATTCGACCAATCCATTGGCATCGACCGGTGCGAGAGCGATGTCCGTGATGACGGCATTCTTCGGATCCTTCGGATCGAGCGTCCCGCTCGCGGTGCCGCGGATCTTGTCGTAGGTCCCCACGGCGCCAAAAGTCATGCCGCCGAATGTCGGCATTTGGCTCGGCGCGGTCATGGCCGTGGTTGAATTGATGTTGAGTGTCACGATGCCGGTGGGCGGGGGAGGAGGCGGCGGCGGCGGTGGGGGAGAGGCCGGCGGCGGCGTGGCGACGGTCGTGGTGTTGCCGCCCCCGCAGCCGGTGACGGCCGCGACCAACCCAATGAGCACAAGCGCACCTACACGCTTGTAGTGCGCAAAAGCATAGGTTTCCATAGATTCCTCGATTGTTTATGCGTTATCGGAAGCGGTGAACGATCAGCGTCGTTCACTTCATAGTTGCCCTGCGTTTGATTGCGCCGCACCCCTTGAAGCCGATGAACCGCATATGGAACAACGACCGGCGCTTTGATCTGATATCGGTCAAGCGCCATGCCTTTAATCGCGCGCTCTTTCGCAACAACCCCGAGTCGATGCTACTCCCGCCGGCTGCACGCAGATATATGAGTAGATATATTAGTTTGCAAAGAAGCGTAAAGATTAGCGGAGGTCGACCGCACGGTGGTAGGAGATGGCCAGCCTTAGGCTGGCTGGCCATGAAAATCCTGAAATGCCCGATAGTGAGAGTTACTTGAGAATTGCCTGGTAAGTCCAGGCATGCGACAGGCCACGCACGTCAGGAACCGCCGCGACGGCCGCGGCGCCCGTGCCAGCCGCCTGCTGGATCATGCCGACGACGATCAGGTCATTGACCGGATCGATCCAAAACCAGGTACCGGCCGCGCCGCCCCACCAGTACGAGCCCTTGCCGTAGTAACCGCCGGCCGCAACCGGATCGGTGTAAATCGCAAAGTCCAATCCGAACCCGGCGCCGGGCGCGAGAATCGGCACGCTCGGGGCCAGCACATTGGTGTGCATGAGTTCAACCGTCAGCGGCGAGAGGACTCTGACGCCGTCCAACTGACCGCCGTTCAATAACATTTGGCAGAAGCGCATGTAGTCGGTCGCCGTCGATACCAAGCCGCCGCCGCCGGAGGAGAGCGCGGGCTTCGCCGCAAAATCATGGTTCAATCCTTCGCGTACGCCCACCGCATGCAGTTTTCCATCGTTGTCGTAATTATAGAATTCCGCGAATCGATTCAGCTTTTCCTTCGGCACGTAAAAGCCGGTGTCGCTCATACCCAGGGGTTTGAAAATTCTCTTTTCCAAGAATTCCTCAAACGGCATGCCGGAGAGTTTTTGGACGATGTAGCCCTGAATGTCGACCGAGATGCTGTAATGCCATTCGGTGCCGGGTTGTGAATTCAAAGGCAACTTGGCGACGCGCTTGATGAATTCATCCAAGGTGTTGTTGGGATTCAGCAGATCGGCTTCCAGCTGCAACTTGTCCACGGCCGTTTGACTGAAAAACCCATACGTAAAGCCGCCGGAGTGCGACATGAGCTCACGCATGGTCACCGGATGGTTTTGATCCTTCATGACCACATTGCCGTTGGGGTCGGTCGCGTAGACCTTCAATTTGGCGAACTCCGGAATGTACTTCGCCACCGAATCGTTGAGCTGCCACTTCCCTTCCTCGAACAGGATCATCATCGCAACGCCGGTGATCGGTTTGCTCATGGAATAGATGCGGAAGATGCTGTCCTTTTGCATCGGCGCATTGGCCGCGATGTCGCGCTTGCCCGTTGCGTCGAATTCCACCACTTTGCCGTGGCGCGAAACCATCGTGACCGCACCGGCAAGGCGGCCATTGTCCACGAGCTCTTTCATGCCGGCGCTCAAGCGAGCAAGGCGCTCCGCCGACATGCCTTCGCTTTCTGCGCTGGCCGTGGGCAAGTCATGTACCGCCGCCATTGCGGGCGAAACGCTGAGGGCGGCCAAAGAGGCTATGGCCAGTAAACGCGGAAGATGCATGCGAGGACTCCCTGTTAAATGTTATTCATCGAATTCGAAACACAGTGTATGCCAACGCGCAATACTCGCACAGGCGCCTACGCGCGCTCCAGTATCCAGCGCGACATGAGATCGAACAGCGCGGTGCGTGAGGTCTCATCTTCGTTGTGGACCTCATGAAGAAGCTGTGGATAGGTCACCAGGTGCTTGTCGCTTGAACCGAGGGCGTCGATGAGCGTGCGTGAACCGCTGACCGGACAAACGCCATCCGCTTCGCCGTGTACCGCGAGCCACGGCAGCGTGATCTTGCCGGCATCGGCGCGGCACCTGCGGCAGGCCGCCGCGAATCCATAGAGCAGCCTGAGGCTTGCCGTGCGCGGCACCAACGGATCGCTCATGTGCCGGCGTTGTTCCTCCGCAACGTGCGTGAGGGTGGTGGCATCGATGCCCAGGCTGATGCGCAGCCGTGGGGCAAGTATCGACGCAGTCCGCAAGAGGACGCCGGCGAGGCCGTCTAACTTGGGCATGGCGTCGAGCGCGCAGCCGCTTGTGATGCAGCCCCGGGCCCACCCAAGGTGCGGAGCGGCAAGCAGAACCACGACGGAACCCATGCTGTGCCCCCAGACAAACAGCGGCATGGGCGCGAATCGTTGCCGCACATTCTCACCGATCAACCTTAAGTCGGCGGCGAACTCTGCGAAATCCCCGATGTGTGCGCGCGTGCCGGGGCTTTCCCCGTGACCGCGCTGGTCATAGACGAAACTGGCGATATTCTTGCGCGCCAGCGCGTCAGCCGCGTGCCGGTAACGGGCACCGTGTTCCGCGATGCCATGCACGATGATCAGGCCCGCCTTCGCGCCGCGCGGCACGACCTCAAACCCTGGAAAGCGCGTCCCGATCATGCGCCAATCTCCGCCGTGGAATGAGGTTGCGACTTGGTGAGCAGCCAGATCCCCGCCAAAACCAGGGCGGTCCCCGCGGCGATCCACGCTGTAAACGGCTCCCCGAGCAGGATGACCGCCATCAGGATGGTCGATACGGGGCCAACGGTGCCGGCTTGCGCCGTCAGCGAGGCGCCGATCCGCTCAATGGCCATCATGACCATCACCACCGGTGCAAAGGTACAGAGCGTTGCGTTCAGAACGGAGAGCCACAGCACCGCGGCCGGTACGGCCATGCTGCTGATCGGCCTGAGCAACAAGAACTGTGCGATACAAATGAGGCAAGCCACCGTGGTCGCCAAACCCGTGAGCCGCAGCGCGCCAAGCCGCTGCACTTCCTCGCCGCTGTATGACAGGTAAATGGCATAGCTGACGGCGCTGCCGAAAACCAGCGTCGCGCCCAGCGGTACGTCGGCTCCCTGCACGGACATCTCGCGTCCGAATACGCATAGCACGCCGCAGTAGCTGACTGCCAGGGCGAGAATTTGCACGCGCGTCACCCGCTTGTGGAACAAGAAGGCGCCCAAGGCCAGCACCAGCGTCGGATTGAGATACAGAATCAGGCGTTCCAAGCTCGCGCTGATATAGCGCAATCCGGCGAAATCGAGAAAGCTCGACAGATAGTAGCCGCAAAATCCGAGGCCCAGCACGGTGCGCGCGTCGCGCCAGGTCAATGAGGGCTTGCCGCGTCCGGCCCACCACGCCAGCAAGACAAACATCGGCAGCGCGAACAACATTCGGTACATGATCAGCGTGACCGCATCGACGCCATGGCGATAGGCCAATTTGACGATAATGGCCTTGCCGGAAAAGCCGACCGCACCGAGACCTGCCAACAGAAGGCCTTGCCGCCGTGCATTCGCCGCGATCTTGAGGGTGGGGGACAATGTGCTCACGAAGCCGATTCTACGGATTCGCAGCCGTGCGGCCAGGTTTTTTGTCAGGCTTCGCGCAGTCGAAACAGCTTGCTTTGCGTGCGATCGATGTCCGCGTCGCCCTGACTCTTCAAGCGCTGCGCATCGTCGCGCACGAATCTTTCGATGTCGGGGGCCGGCACCGCGGCGCTGCGAAAGAAGCCTTGATACTGATCGCAGCCCATGCGGCGCAGGATGCCGAGCTGTTCCTCCGACTCAACACCTTCCGCGATGACTTTCAATCGCAGCCCGTGGGCCAGCGAGATGATCGCGCGCACGATGGAGGCGTCGCCGGCGTTCGATGCCACATCGCTGATGAAGCTTCGATCGATTTTGAGCTTGTCGATGGGGAAGCGCTGCAGGTAGCTCATGCACGAATAACCGGTACCGAAATCATCGATGGCGACCACCACGCCGAGTTCGCTCAGCTCCTCGAGCAATGCCACCGACGTCTCTGCGTTACTCATCAACGTGGCTTCGGTCAATTCAATTTCCAAGTAAGTCGCATCGAGCGAGTGCTCCTGAAGCGCCGCATGGATTTTCTTGACGAAATTGGCTTGCCGAAACTGCAGCGGCGAGACATTGACCGCGACCCGCAAGAAGGGCATTTGCCGCCGCTGCCATTCGCGCGCCTGCCGGCAAGCCTCACGTATCACCCAGTCGCCGATTTCAAGAATGAGGCCGCTTTCCTCGGCGATCGGAATGAATTCGCCGGGCAAAATCGCCCCGCGCGTCGGGTGCTGCCAGCGGATCAACGCTTCCACGCTGCGCATCTCGCCGGTCGCGATATCGATCTTCGGCTGATAGTGCAGAGAGAGCTGACCCTGCGCGAGCGCGCCGCGCAGTTCCGCCTCAATTTCCAAACGCTCGCGCGAGAAGCCCATGACGCTTGCGTCAAAAAATCGGAAAGTCTTGCGGCCGCTGCGCTTGGCGAAATACATTGCTTCATCGGCGCGCGCCAGCAACTCCTCGGCACCGGTGCCGTCGTTCGGGTAGCGCGCGATCCCGATGCTGGGACTGACATGCAGCTCCAGGCCGGTGAGTTGATAGGGCTGCGACAAGGCCAACATCCAGCGGGCGATGAGTCCTTCGATTTCCTCGACCGAGCGCAAGTTTCGCAACAGCAGCAAGAATTCATCGCCGCCGGCCCGAGCGACCGTGTCGGTCGATCGAACGATTGACAGCAGCCGCTCGGTGACATGCTTGAGCAGCGCATCGCCCGCGCCGTGACCCAGCGAATCATTGATGATCTTGAAGCGGTCCAAGTCGAACACGCACACCGCGAACGGCTGGCGATCATAGACGGCATGATTCAGACGCTCGACGAACAGCACCCGATTGGCAATTCCGGTCAGCGCATCGTGAGTTGCCTGGCGTTTCAGTTCGAGATTCGCGTTGGCGAGGGACTTGTCCCGCTCTTTGAGCAGGTGAACCGATTCGCGCAGCTGTTGGCGTCTGTCATGCAGACGCAGCCGCAGCACCCGGCCGAATACGCCGAGCAGTATGCAGCGGCCCAACGTGGCCACGAAGCACAACCAGACCAGGCCGCGCAGCACGGGCGTATCCTGAGGGATCGAAATTCTGGCGTTGATCGACGACATCACGACCGCGGCCGCGATGGCCACGGTAATCCAAGCAATGACGGATTGTCTTTTCGACAGCCCCAAGCTGGCGCAGCCAAACACGACGAACAGCACGGTGAAGAAATAAAACGCCAATTGCGGCACCAGCGCGGCGAACGCCAGCTGGATGCAACTCGCGGTGATGACCTGGGCGAGGGCGTAGTCGGTTGTATTGCGCCGCTGCTTAATGCTCCACGCGCGAATGAGAAGCGCTATCGAACTGTCCATCAGTCCGGTGGCGGTATAGACCAGGGGAATCGTGGGGGTGATGCTGCCTGCGGCCGCAAATCCGGCCAGCAACATCCCGTCAATGAGATAGCTGAATGCGACCGCCAAAATCATTTTGGTGCCGAGGCTGCTATCCGACACCAGTTTGGCGGGTCTCATGGCCGCCGATCATCGCTTGCCCCCCAGGGCTTTACCGCGACAGAGTTCAACAAATTCAAGCTCTAAGGCTCAATTTGGGTCGGAAAATTCGGGATTTTCGACGAACTCGCGGTCGGTCAGGCTTTGAAGAAACTCCTTAAGATCCGCGCGCTCCGTTTGCGACAGGACGAAGGGACGGACACGGGGGTCCTGCAACGGATTCTTGTGACCGCCGCGCACGTAGTGATCCAGCACCGCGTCAAGCGTCGGCAAACTACCGTCGTGCATGTACGGTGCGGTGAGTGCCACATTGCGCAGCGTGGGAACCTTGAACTTGCCCATGTCCGCGGCGCGATGCGTGACCTCAATCAGCCCGCGATCGCTCGGCGGGTAAGCGCCGCGCCCGTCGAGATCGTAAAGACCCGTATTGGCGAACGGCGCATGCGCTTGCGGGTGACCTTCGTAGACAATCGCCCCGGTGAAGTTGATTCCCGAGTGGCATTGGCCACACCCGACTCGCGTCGAGTAAAAAAGCGCCATGCCGCGCTTGGCGGACGCCGATAGCGCGGTTTGCTCATCGTCAAAGACGTAGCGATCGAACGGCGACCGCCCGGAAATGAGGGTTCGCTCAAAGGCAGCGATGGCCTCGATAATGTGCTGCATCGAGAGCGGTTCGGCGTCGCCCGGAAACGCCGCGGCAAATTGTGTACGGTAGTTTGCATCGGCCGTGAGCGCGGCCACGGCCGATGCCCCGTCTTTTTTGAGGCCCATCTCCACCGGATGCGCGTTGAACAGCGGCTGGCGCATTTGCGCCTCCAGCGAGCGCACTTGGTTGCTGCTCCAGGTGAAAGCCGGATTGTAGGCGACATTGGTGAGACTCATGGCGCCGCGCCGCACGTGCTCACCCGTGGCGCCCAGCGCGTGCGCCCGGCCGTCGGTAAAGGCAAGGTCAGGCCGATGACAACTCGAGCACGAATATCGGCCGGATGAAGAGAGGCGGGTTTCGAAGAACAGCCGCCGACCCAGCGCGACCTTCGCGGCGGACATCGGGTTCTCGAGCGGCACCGCAGGTCGCGGGAATCCTCGGGGTAGGTGCCACTCGTAGTGGGGGGCCGAAATGCCATCGGCGGCATTGGCGGCATCAGCGGCGTGTGCGGCATTGATCGCCGCACACGCCGCCAGAATCATGCAGAAATCGCGAATTAATGCAGTCCCGGTCTCCAGGGCTGCGCTGCGCCGATGGCCAGCGATGCGGTTTGCGCGGCTACACTCGTGCGTTCATTCATCCATTTGGTAAAGGCCTCGACGTCGGCGGACGACAAGCCTTGCGAGTCCTGGCGGCGCGCGTCGGCCCAATGATGCATGGCGACCATTAATTCGTCGGCCAGCGGCCTGGATGCGCTGAACAATGCCATGTAGGCACCCTTCGCCTCTTCGATCTGATTCAAGCCCAAATAAGCTTCGCCGCGATATTCGATCGCGTCCGGATAATTGGGATTGATTTCAAGCGCCTTGGCATAGGAGGACAGAGCATCCTCATAGTTGCCCAAGTGACGGTTGGCAAAGCCGAGATAGTTCCAGGCCTCATACATTTTCGGATCCGCCGCGACGGCGTCGATGAAAGATCCCAGCGCATCATGGTAAGCCTTCTGGGCCTTGTCATGCGCTTTCGCGACCTTCTCCGGCGTCGATGCTTTGGCCGCGTCGGCGTCGTAGTCTTGCGCTCTCTTGATGTTGCGGACGCCGGCGTTGTAGGCGCTCTTGGCCGCGTCGGTTCCGGCGCGCGGCGAGGCCGTTACCATTCCCGCAGGTCCACCCGAGGAACCGCCGCCGTGCGCCAGTGCCGCCCCGCCGGGCGCTGCCGTCATGAGGGCGACGAATACCAAAATACCGAGAATGCTTCGCATAACAACCTCCGGAGGTTCCATGGCCAATTCCCCGTTCCCATTTCCAATTGCGCTTTGCCGGTTGTGAGTACCTGTGAGATTCAAGTAGGTTTAACTCATGGTCCGATTCTGTATGGATCCTATTGCGGCCCGATAAGTTCAGCAGCCGGATGGGGCAGCGCCGAGACCTCTGCGGCGGTGACCTCGGCCTTGTACGCATTGCCAAAATGACTGCGCACATAGTTGACCACATCGGCGATCTGCGCATCGCTCAGGTGCGCCGGCCCCGAATCCATCCCGCGGCCGGCAGGGAATCCGAACGGCGGCATGCCATTGCGCCCATCCAACACGGTCAGCGCCACAAATCGCCAGGAAATAAAGTTTTTGTTCGCGGCAAGTTTGGGATAGGCCCCGGCACCCACGGCGCCCCGGCCTTCCGGCATGTGACATCCCTGACAGATGTGCGCATAGATTTGTTCACCGTTGAGCGAACCCAAAGTTGCTCGCGAGGTAAACAAGGGGCTGTCGGCATCGGCACGCAGCCCGCCGATGAGAAGCAGCACCGCTCCAATTGCCAGGCCCGGCGCAGCGTTCCTCATGCTGCGGCTCCTTGCGCGACGGCGCGCTGATGGAGGCGGCCGATGGCATCGAGCGCCGAGGTGACCGCTCCTTCCTGCCATCCGCCGATGAACGACGCGTGCTCGCCCGCGAGCGCAATGCGTCCGTCGATCTGGCACAGGTTGTCGTAGTGTTTGGCGCGCGTCGTGGAAGTCCACATGCCAAAACACCCGAGCGTGAAAGGTGCGCGGTGCCACGCCACGGCAACGCCATTTTCGAATTCCTGGTGGTATTGCGGATGGATTTGGCTGCCGTAGTCGACAACCTTTTGCACGCGCTCCGGCGGACTCATCGCGGTAAATTCCATCGCTCTCATGCCCCAAATGTAGGCGCCCAACAGTACGCCTTTGCCGCCGCTTTGAAAGCCGGTATTGGGGTAGCCGATATTCATGATCGGCAAGTCGGTATAGGTAATGCCGCCATAAATCTTTTCGTCCTCCTCCCAGAAGCGGCGTTTGAATTGCAATCCCGCCTTGATCGCCGCGGCGTAGGGAACCGCGGAAATTGCCGCTGCCATGCTTTGACTGACGTTCATGGAGATCTGCGCGAGAATGGGCAGGGGAATGGTGCACAGACACCAGTCGGCCCGCGCAGTTTGCGGCGCACCCGGACTTTGGATGTCGGTGAACGTGACGGTCACGCCGCGGTCATCCTGGCGGATGTCCGTTACCTTGGCGTTGTAGCGAACCAGGGGTCCGAGTTCTTTGCCGAATGCCTCACCGATGCGGCCCATACCGCCTGCGGGTTGAAACAGGGCCGTTTGCATATCAAAGTTATCGCCATTGGCCACGCCCGACCACAAACCGGAATCGAGAATCTCGTGGAGTGCGACCGGTTTTGAAGCAACGGGCCTGGCGCTCAAGCCGCCGCCGGGATTCTTGTCATAGCCGCGCCGATCGCTGCTCGCGTCGCTCGATACGTAGGCATAATTGCTGTCGAGCGCGCCCCATTGGCGCAGCGACTCGAGCAGCATTTCCTGGTCTTCTTTGGTGACCGAGGCATCCAGCGAATTCTGCCGCGTCGCTTTGGCCAAGAGTTCGGCGATATGCCCGTGATAGTCGGCTTTTATCTCGCGGAAGCGCTGCGGCTTTCCCCCAAATGCGCGGCTACTGTGCAAGTACGCGTTGTAATTGACTTGGAAGAACGGCTCCAGGGGAATCCCTAGGAGCTTCGTGTAATGCATCATGCCGTGGTGGTGATACGGTATGCGCCACGGGCCCGGATTGATGTACAAATCCTTGTCGAATTCGCATTGCTGGGTGTGGCCGCCAAGCTCCGTGTAGCGATCCCCGCCGCGCAGTGTCCAGTTTCGCCCGCCCGCCCTGGCGTTGTACTCGAGCACCTGCACCTTGTAGCCTGCGTTGCGCAGCTCATACGCGGCGGTCATCCCCGCCATGCCGGCGCCTAAAATCAGTATCGAGGCACCGCGCGGCGCGCCCTGCAGATCAATCGGACCCCGATAAGGCGATTCGGCGGCAAAGCCTAAGGTGTTCATCGCCTGGTACATCGCCGAACCGCCCGCAGCGGCGCCGATCATGCGCAACAGCTCGCGGCGGCTCAATGAACTCGAACCTTCCCCATTTTCCATAGCGTCCCCGTGTCAAGGCGCCGTTTCCCCCTGGCTTGAATATACATGAGCGGGGACGTCGCGCATCAATCGTGAACCGGGTCTTAATCGCGCGGGTTGAACTGCCGTTGAATTGGCAAGTCTTATACAATGTGGCCGTCAATTTCATGGGCCTGGAAGCCACGGGTGCTCTCATGCAAAAGCTTAACAAGATTCGTTCATTCTCCCTGGCACTGTGCGCGAGCGCTGCGCTGGCCTCGAGTGCACCGGCATTCGCGCAGCACTATGGCGGCGGCGGCCACTTCGGTGGGTGGCATGGCGGTTATGGCGGATGGCATGGCGGCTATGGCTACGGCTGGCGCGGCGGCTTTTGGGGGCCGTGGGGCTGGGGTTGGGGCGGCGTAGGGCTCGGCCTCTATTTCGCAACGCTTCCCTATTACTACTCCACCTATTGGTGGGGCGGCGTTCCTTACTATTACGCCGATAACACTTACTACCGCTGGGATCCCGGCGTGGGCCAGTATCAAACCGTCGCGCCGCCGGCCGGACTGCAGACTCAGGGTGGCGCTCCAGGAGCGGCGAGCACGTCGGACCTCATTGCCTACCCAAAGAATGGTCAAACCCAAGAACAGCAGGGCAAGGACAAATTCGAGTGTTATCGCTGGGCGGTTGGCCAAACCGGCTTTGACCCGACTCAGCCCGGCGGCGGATCGGCGCCCGGCAATCGATCCAACTACCTTCGGGCCCAAGCTGCCTGCCTTGAAGGGCGCGGCTACAGCGTCAAATAAGCGAACCCGGATCGGGGCGCCGCCTTGAGGCTCTTTCCGAGCCTTGAGGCGCGATAGCGCGCCGCAATAGCACGTTTTTTTTCGACAGATGCCCCAACGTCGTGGCAAAATGCCCGGCTTTTGACCCGGCCCCTAAGGCCTCCTTTCAAACACGGAATTTTCGCTATGGCCCGTACTACCCCACTTTCCGATATCCGCAATATCGGCATCATCGCCCACGTCGACGCCGGCAAGACCACGACGACGGAGCGCATCCTTTATTACACGGGGCGCAAGCACACCATTATCGACATTCACGATACGAAGGATCTGAAGACTTCGACGACCACCGATTACCTGGAGCAGGAACAGAAGCGCGGCATCACCATTCAAAGCGCCGCCGTGTCGGCCTTCTGGCGCGACAAGAAGATCAATTTGATCGACACGCCGGGACACGTCGATTTCACCATCGAAGTCAATCGATCGCTGCGCGTGCTGGACGGCGCCGTCGTGGTGTTCGATGGCGTCGCGGGAGTCGAGCCGCAATCCGAAACCAATTGGCGCCTTGCCGATAACTATGACGTTCCGCGTATTTGTTACGTGAACAAAATGGACCGCAGCGGCGCGAACTTCTTGCGCTGCGTCGATATGATCAAGAAGCGTCTGGGTGCAAGGCCCCTGCCGGTGCAGCTCCCGATCGGATCGGAAGACAACTTCAAGGGCATGATCGACCTGGTGGAAATGAAGGCGCTGGTCTGGGATTCCGATGACAAGGATGCCGAGTGGCAGGTGCTGGAGGTGACTCCGGACCTGGCGGACAAGTTGCACATTACCGTGCCGAGCGACCGGAAGCTGCTGGCGGATGTGGACAAATTCCGCACCGAGTTGGTCGATACCTGCCTCGAGCAAGACGATGAGGCAATGGAAGCCTATCTTACGCACGGGACCATGCCGTCCGGCGACATTTTGCGCGCCTGTTTGCGCAAGGGAACGCTGAATTCGGCGTTTACGCCGGTGCTTTGCGGCTCCTCGTACAAGAATAAGGGTGTGCAGCAGGTACTGGATGCCGTCGTGGACTACCTGCCGGCGCCGACCGACGTGGCTTCGATCAAGACCGTCGATGCCGACGGCCACCCGACCGGCGAACGCAAGACCTCGGACGATGAGCCGTTCTCGGCGCTGGCTTTCAAGGTCATCAACGATATTTACGGTGCGCTGACCTTTATCCGCGTTTACTCCGGCGTTCTGACCAAGGGCGCCTCGGTCATGAACTCGACCCGCGGCAAGCGCGAGAAAATCGGGCGCATGGTCGAAATGTTCGCCAAGGAAGCCAATCCTGTGGAAGAGGCGCGTGCCGGCGACATCATTGCCCTGGTCTCCCTGGCGGATACGGAAACCGGCGACACGCTGTGCGACGCCGCGAATGAGGTCGTGCTGGAACGCATGCGATTCCCGGAACCGGTCATCAGCGTATCGGTCAAGGCCAAGGTCAAGGCCGAACAGGAGAAATTCGGCAGCGCGTTGGGCAAGATGGTCCGCGCCGATCCTTCTCTGCATTTGGAAACAGACCGCGAGACCGGTCAAACCATTTTGCGCGGCATGGGTGAATTGCACCTGGAGGTCACGCTCGATCGCATGCGCACCGAGTTTGGCGTCGAAGGTGTCATGGGCGAACCGCAGGTTGCTTACCGCGAAACCATCACCAAGAAAATCACCGAACAGTACATCCACAAGAAGCAGACCGGTGGTTCCGGGCAGTTCGCCGAGGTGTGGATCGTTTTCGAGCCGTTGGAACGCAGCACCGGCTTCCAATTCGTCGACGAGACGGTCGGCGGTTCGGTGCCACGCGAGTTTGTGCCGTCGGTTGAGAAGGGGCTCAAGGTGCAAAAGGAAGATGGGGTCCTGGCGCACTATCCGACCGTGGACTTCAAGGCGACCTTGATCGACGGCAGCTTCCACGACGTCGACTCCAATGCGATGACCTTTGAAATCGCCGCCAAGGCAGCTTTCCGCGAGGGAATCCGCAAAGCAGCGCCGATATTGCTCGAGCCGGTCATGAAGGTGGAAACCGTGACGCCGGGAGATTATCTGGGCGATGTGATCGGCGACATCAACCGCCGGCGCGGCTCCGTGCAGGATCAGCTGGAGCGCGGTACCAATATCGCGGTGGTGGCGATCGTGCCGCTCTCGGAGATGTTCGGCTACATCGGACAGTTGCGCGGCATGACCAGCGGCCGCGCCTCGTACACGATGGAGTTCTCGCATTACGAGCCGGTGCCGCGCAACGTTGCGGACGAAGTGATCGCGGAAGTGGCGAAAGCCAAGGCCGCCCTGACGGCCTAAGCATCGCGGCGCGGTGAATTTGTGCTTTACAGCAGTAGAGTCACAGTTTATCTTCCGCGACGTTATAGGTAACTACGGTAGAGCTTGTGAGTTGTTGTTCGAGTGGCAATCAGCGCCGCATGCGGCGCACTCTGGCTCGATAACGCTTAAGGCCTGCTGCCGCTAGCGTCGTCCTGCCAAAAGAGGCGGGACGATTTCCACGCTGCCGATCGGATCGATTGGGGGTTCACACTGCTGAATCGCCGCTAATCCGCTCGTGTTCACATCAGCCGCAAGTCGTGCCTCCTTGGAGAGCGACGATGGTTAAATTGCTGAAAAGCTTCACGGACGACCCCCGCGTCAAGCAACTGGGACCCGGCCTCATTACGGGCGCGGCGGACGACGATCCGAGCGGCATTGCCACTTACAGCCAAGCCGGCGCGCAGTTCGGCTACAACATGTTGTGGACCGTGCTGCTCACCTATCCTTTGATGGTGGGCATTCAAATGGTAAGCGCGCGCCTCGGCTTCATCACGGGTAAAGGCCTGGCCGCGAACGTCAAAGCGGTTTTTCCGCGGCCGGTGCTCTATGGCATCGTGGGACTTTTGCTGGTCGCGAACACCATCAACATTGCTGCCGACATCGCGGCAATGGGCGAAGCGCTGCGCCTGCTGTTGGGCGGATACGCGCACCTTTACACCGTGTGTTTCGGGGTCCTGTGCCTCGGCCTGCAAGTCTATCTGCGCTACGAAACTTATGTTCGCTACCTGAAGTGGCTGACCTTGGCGCTGTTGTCCTATGTCGCCGTCATTTTCACCATCCACGTGCAGTGGGGATCGGTGATCAGCGAATTGGTGTTGCCGCGGCTGACCTTGAATCACGACACGATAACGATGATCGTGGCGGTGTTCGGCACCACCATCAGTCCGTACCTTTTCTTCTGGCAGGCCGCGCAGGAGATGGAGGATCTGCGCGCGGCCGGTGTGCGAGACGGCAGCGCCGCGACGCTGCCGCACACCTCGGAGGTGGCGCGCAAGCACATGCGCCGCATCCGCTGGGACACGTATGTGGGTATGGGATTTTCCAATCTCATCGCCTTTTTCATCATCTTGAGCACCGCGGCCACGCTACATCTGGCCGGCACGGTCGACATTCAAACATCCGCGCAGGCGGCCGAGGCGCTGCGTCCGTTGGGAGGTCCGACCGCATTCCTGTTGTTCAGCTTGGGGATCATCGGTACCGGCATGCTCGCCATCCCGGTCCTGGCCGGCTCGGCCGCCTATGCGGTCGCCGAGAGTTTCGACTGGCAGTCCGGCATGGACCGAAAGCTGCCCGAGGCCTGGGGGTTCTACGGGATCATCGGCATCGCCACCATTGGCGGCGTCGGCTTGACCTTTACTCACCTGGATCCGGTGCGTGCGTTGGTATGGAGTGCGGAGATCAACGGCATCATTGCCGTGCCGATCATGGCGGTCATGATGATTCTCGCGTCGCGCCAGGACGTCATGGGTGACTTCGTGATCCGGCCACGGCTGCGGCGCCTGGGGTGGGCGGCGACCGGCGTCATGGCCGTCACCGTCGTTGCCATGATGAGCACCAGTTAGACGAGCGGCGCCGCGGACCCTGTAGACTAGAGTTCCGTGACCGGCCCAACAGCGACAAACAATCCAGGTTCAAGCACGGCTGCGGCGGCGATTGCCACTGACGCACGCAGCGACCGCTTGAATACCAAGGCGGCAGGCATCATTGGTCTCGCGGTCATGTGCAGCCGCGTGCTCGGTTTGGTGCGCGAGCAGATTTTCGCCGCGCTGTTCGGCGGCGGCATGGCGATGGACGCCTTCACCGCGGCATTCCGCATTCCGAATCTCTTGCGCGATCTGTTTGCCGAGGGCGCGCTGTCCATGGCCTTCGTCACGACCTTCAGCAAGACCATCGCGCGCGGCGGCGACCAGGACGCGTGGCGGCTCGCGAATAAAGTGGCCACGATGACGGCCTTGGTCCTCGGTGTGCTATGCGTCGTCGGCATGGTGTTTTCCCCCGAACTGGTCGCGCTGCTCGCGCCCGGGTTCGACCCCGACAAGGCCGCGTTGACCGCGCACCTCACGCGCATCATGTTCCCCTTCATTCTGCTGGTGTCGCTCGCCGCATTGGTGATGGGAATGCTGAATGCCAAGAATCGGTTTGGCATGCCGGCCATGGCATCGAGCTTTTTCAACATTGGATCCATCGTTGGCGGCGTGGCTTTAGGATTTTGGATCGACCCGCACTTCGGTACGCGCGCACTCATCGGACTGGCATTCGCGACCCTCATCGGCGGCGGCCTGCAGCTGGCCGTGCAATTGCCCTCGCTCGCACGCCTCGGCTATCGCTTCCGCCCGGATTTGCACTGGCGCGATCCGGGAATCAAAGCCATCTTGTTGCTGATGGGGCCGGCCGTGATCGCGGCCAGCACCACCCAAATCAATGTCCTAGTCAACTCCATGTTCGCATCGACATTGGGCGATGGCGCCATTTTTTGGCTGGCCATTGCATTCCGCTTGATGCAGCTGCCGCTGGGCCTATTCGGTGTCGCGCTGGGGACGGTGACCCTGCCGCTGCTGTCGCGCTTGGTGGTGGCCGGAAAGACGCAGGAATTTCGCAGTGAATTGGCGCGCGCGATCCGCTGGGGGCTGCTGCTCACGCTGCCCTCGATGGCGGGACTCATGCTGCTGGCGGAGCCGATCATTTCGGTGCTGTATCAGCATGGGAAATTCAATGCCGACCAAGCGGCGCATGCAGCCGGGGCGCTGCGCTTCTACGCCATTGGCCTCGGCGGCTACGCGGCCCTGAAAGTCTTGGTCAATGCCTTCTATGCGCTCGACCGACGCAAGACACCGATGCTGGTGAGCTTCAGCGCCGTGGGCTTGAATCTGCTGTTCAATTGGATTTTCACGTTTCGGCTGGGTTGGGGTTATCAGGGTCTGGCTTTCTCCACCGGCTGCGTCGCGACGTTCAACTTCCTGCTGCTGTACTTCTTGATGCAGCATCAATTGAAAGGGCTCGAGTCGCGTCATTTGCTCTCGATGCTGGCAAAGCTCGCGCTCGCAATGGTCCCGTTGGTTGCGGTGTGCGCCGCTTCAGCGCACTGGCTGCTGGGGGATTGGCAGCACCAAGCGCTGTTGCCGAAAATTGCGGCGCTGCTCGTGACCGTGACCGCCGGAGCGGGCCTATTCGCCGCCAGCGGCATCTTGCTGCATATCGAAGAGCTCAAAGAGCTGCGCGACGCTTTTATGAGGCGCCTCAGGCGCTGAGCGCGCGCTCTGGAATATCTTTGCCGCGAATCACTGCATCTCGCAGCGAGAATGCTTTTAGCGCCCGCGCGACATGGGTGAAATCCCTAAAACCGACCAGGTCGGCAGCATTGTAGAAGCCGATGAGATTGCTGACCCAGGGAAAGGTGCTGATGTCGGCGATCCCGTAGTCATCGCCCATAATCCAGGTCCGCTCACTGAGACGACGATCGAGCACGTCGAGGAGCCGCTTCGACTCCGCGACGTAGCGTTGCAGCGGGCGCTTGTCCTCGTAATCCTTACCCGCGAACTTGTTGAAGAAACCCACCTGGCCAAACATCGGGCCGATGGCCGACATCTGAAACATCAGCCATTGAATGGTCTCATAACGCCGCGCCGGTTCGTGGGACATGAGGAGTCCGCTCTTGTCCGCCAGATAAATGAGAATCGCGCCGGATTCGAATAAAGCGAGCGGCGCGCCGGCGGGGCCATGGGGGTCGAGGATGGCCGGGATCTTGCCGTTGGGGTTGAGTGATAAAAATTCCGGTGACTTCTGCTCATTACTGTCGAAACTGACCCGGTGCGGCTCATACGGCAGGCCGGTTTCTTCGAGCATAATGGAGACTTTCACGCCGTTGGGCGTCGGCAGCGAGTACAGCTGGATGCGATCGGGATGGCGTGGGGGCCATTTCTGGGTGATCGTGAAGGCGGAAAGCTCGTGCATCGCTGACAATTCCGAATATTGTTAAATGGCCTGGCGCGGCTCGCTGGCGAGCGTGCGCTTAGGATCGGCTATGATAGCGGTGAATTCATCGATTAACCCCGGAGGGCGCCATGAAGTTACAGCTGCCACTGTCAATCGGGACAATGTTGTTGGCATGCGTATTTTGCGCCGCGGCTGCCCAAGCGGTACCCGTGTCTCGTCTTGAAGTTCGCGTCGTTACCGGGAGTGCGGAACTGAGTGCCGGCAGCGATTTGGAATTGCGCATCTACGAGGCCGGCAAAAGCGTCAGGCGACTGCCGCTGGTGCACGGTGAGGCGTGGTTGCCATCCTCGACGCATCTCATACCCGTCAAACTCAACGATGCACTCGATCCACGCAACGTAACGCGATTCGCGCTTTACTACCGCGCCGGCAGTCCGCTGGCGCCCGCGTGGGAAGTCGTTTCCGCCGATGTTGAAATACCCTCGGGCCAGCAATCCCCCCAACTGTTGCTCGATGCGACCCTGTCCGGGGTGATTGCAAAACAGGGCGAACTCGCAACGGTTGAGCGGGATCAGGCAACCATGGCGTGCAGCAGCGACGCTGATTGCGATGACCATCGAGCTTGCAACGGAAAAGAGCGCTGCGCGCCGCGCACTGCCGGCGCCGATGCGCGCGGCTGTGTCAAAGGTACGCCGGTGGTCTGTCCCGTCAATCAAGTGTGCGGCGAGGGCGTGGGGTGCCACGGCACCGACACACTGAAGAAATTTTCCTCGGACCCTAACGCGGCGAAGCCATAAGGCATCGAAGCGGTTTGCCTGCGCAGCGAAACGACGAAGGGCCCGACAGATGTCGGGCCCTTTGCGTTGCGCCTCATGATCGTGAAACTTTGGTGCCAGGTTAAGTTCCGCCGCTGTATGTGAATCGATACGTCGGAGTGCTCGAGGAACTCCCGGGGTTGTACACCGTGATGTGGTTTGCGCTGGAGTCCGACACGAACACGTTTCGGTCGGCATCGACCGCAAGCCCCTCGGGTTGTGCAATGTTGCCGCCGCTGCCGGAAATGCTGGCGTACGGCGCCGGGCATAGGTCGGTATGATTTTCGATGATGCCGAGCACGTCGAAGGCCGCTACCGTGTTGCTGTAGTAGCTCGCGACGTAGAAGAGTAGCGGGTGAACGGTGTCATTTGCATCATAACTTACCGCCACGGCCGTCGGCCCGCTGGGTCCGGTCGAACAGTTATCGCCATTGCTGAGGTCGAAGAACGGCGTCGATGTCGACTGCAGCGGGAGAGTGTCGTACATCAAGACCGAATCGGCGCCGGATGAGGGTCCCAAGCCGATGAACAAGAAGGTGGTCGGCGATCCCG
>Ga0209169_10000267_pt1 | contig 31297 bp, 21 predicted proteins | sample HubBroMetageWRM4_FD_188346 | JGI IMG/M metagenome (GOLD analysis project Ga0209169, IMG submission 188346) | Warmed soil microbial communities from the Hubbard Brook experimental Forest, New Hampshire - Hubbard Brook CCASE Soil Metagenome WRM 4... | ecosystem: Environmental > Terrestrial > Soil...
CCGCCAGCACGTCTGTATCAATTGCGGCGAATACGAGCGGTGCGGCGCCGGCGTTCAGCAGCTCCACGAACAGAGCGGGGTCCGACGAGCCCCCGACGACCGCTAATTTGCCGCGGCCCTGCGCCGCGGCAATGACGCGCTTACAGGCGTCGAGCATGTCCGGGTGGCGCAGCTGATCGATGTGTCCGAGATCCACCGACAAATCGTTCATTCCGACATGTAAGACGTCGACACCGTCGATGGCGGCAATGGCATCGGCGTTACGGACACCTTCCGCCGACTCGATCAAGATATGAACGGTCGTTGCGAGATCGGCGCAGCGCATGAGTTCTGCCGCAGGCATGCGCCGGTACTTCGTCTGCGGTAGAAGGGCGGTCTGGGAACGCTGGCCGCGCGGCGGGAATCGCGCCGCGTTGACGACTGTCTGCGCCTCCTCTGCCGTCTCGACATGTGGCGCGATGATCCCCGTCGCACCGCCGTCCAACAGTCGGCCAATGACACCGTAGTCGCGTTCCGCAACTCGGACCCACGCTTCCAGCCCTAAATCGCCGGCCGATGCAATGATCTGCGCGGCGCAATCGATGGATATGCTGCTGTGCTCCAGATCGACCCACACCAAGCCAAAGCCGGCGGTCTTTGCGATCCGCACGATCTCGGCCGTGCGGGCATTGCGAATGCCGAGACTGAGCAAGGGTTCGCCTTGCGCCAGCCTCTGCAGCACGGCATTTTTTTGAAGCGGCGCGTCCGCCTGCTTACCGGGCACTGGCTAACTCCTGGGCGATCCTCGGCTCGAATGGCAGGTCAAGTTGCGTCATTTAGGCGATTCAAAAAGGTCACGATCAGGTTCATCACCTGATTCGTCGACCAGAGCAGACCGGATTGGGTATCGCCCATGAAGGCCAGATCGCCGTGGCCGGCACCGTCCACCACGTAGCGAGTGCTGCGAGCACCCGCCGCCACCAGCGCGTCGTGCAGGAGCAGTGTTTGGCTGGGCGAGACCAGTCGGTCCTGATTGCCGTGAAGGATCAGAAAGGGGGGCGCATTGGCCTGAATGTATTTCAGCGGGTTCGCAGCCGTCGTGGCGATGCCGGCATCGAGCGTTTTCGCGTCGGACGCCTTGCCGATGTATTGAATCAGTCCCTCATTCGTGTAGGTCGCGTGCTGGGTTGGCGCGTCAAAATCGGCCGCCATTTTGGAAATGTCGGACGCGCCGAAATCATCGATGACGCCCTGCACGTCGCCGCTCTGATTCAGATCGGCTCCCGCTTCAAACGCACCATTGTGATTGGTCACGCCGACCATCGCGGCGAGGTAGCCACCGGCGGATTCACCCCACACGACGACTCTGTCGGCGTCGATTGCATATTTGGCGGCGTTTGCACGCAGATACCGGATCGCTGCTTTGATATCCGCAACACCGTCGCGATAGGTCGCGCCGTCGCGTGACGTCCGATACTGAATGCTGGCAACAGCGAACCCCGACTCCGCGACATACGTACGCAGATTCAAAGCGCCTTCCTTGGCCGCCACCACGAAGCCGCCACCGGGAACGTACACCACGACGGTCCGTTTGCGCGCGGGCTCCGGAATGAGTATGTCCATCTTGAGGGACAGCGATTTCCCGTCTTTCAGCCGCGGAGAGGCGTACACGACATCTTGGATGGTTTTGAGCGGCGTTTTGCCGCATTGGATCTGATCATCGCGGTCAGGACGAATGACGATGCTGGTGCTGGTGTCGCTCGGCGCAATGCTCGCGGCGATGGGCGGCTTGGGAAGTACTCCGATGCGAAAGAGCAACGGCATGAGGCCGTGCATCGGCGTGAACTGCGGACACCCGGCCCGCACCCCCGAGTCCCCCGATCGCACGCCGATCATGACGCCGGCGCCGACGGCGCCGACGACGAGCACCGCAATCAATATGGTTCGTGCCTTCACCGCGTCGACTCCTGCGAGGTCAATTGGTCATTGATGAACATGCCTGGCCGCGTGCGCGGGTGCAACGCCCCCGTCACCCCCTACAATCGGGCGCTGAATTCGATGCCGTAGGTGCGCGGCGGTGCATATTGCGCAAGGCTGGCCAGGAAGTTACCCGCTGCGGCTGTGTATACGAGCGCGTTGGTCAGGTTTCGACACCACAAACTGACGGTGTAGGGCCCGTTGTTCACGCGCCAGTGCAGGCCGGCGTTGACGTTGTCATAGGCCGGCTGACGCAGCTGGTTGTCTGCCTCGGCGAACCATCCGCTGTTGTGAAGGTATTGCGCATCGAGCGTCCAGTCTCCGATCGATGTCGGTATCAGATAGTTGAGACCGAAGTTGGCGGTCCATTCGGGCGTGTAGGGCAATTGATTGCCGTCAGCCGAGGCAAACGAGGGCGTGCTGCCGCCCGGAAAGGGAGGATTGGGCACGTTGTATTGGACCAACGGCGTGGAGGAGGTGAAACGAGCATGGATGTAGCTCGCACCCAGATCCAGTCGGAGTGCCTGAGTGACCTGCGCCTGCAAGTCAAGGTCCGCGCCATACGAGGTTGCCGGCGGACCGTTGTAAAATTGCACTTCGTTGGTCGTGGTCAGCTTGTTTAACTGAATGCCGGTGTAGTCATAATAGAACGCGGCGCCGTTCAGACGCACTTTGTGGTCGAGGAATTCGCTCTTGGCGCCCACTTCATAGGCCTTCAGAATCTCAGGGTCGAAGTTCGCCAGACTCGGCTGGGTTGAATTATAGCCGCCGCTCTTAAAGCCTAAATTCTTCGATGCGTAGAGCAGCACGCCGTTGTCGAACTTGTGATCGATCCCGAGGCGGTAGGTTAGTTGAGAGAACCACGTGGTCGGCGAAGGAGTCACCGTACCCACGTATCCTGGCGTCACGGACAGCGCTTTATCCTCATCCGTGTAACGCAGTCCGACCGTCAAGTGGCTGCCCGGCAGGAATTCGATGTGCGTCTCCCCAAATCCCGAATAAGAGTTCGTCTCCACTTGCGCGAAGCTGTTGACCTGTTCCTCGTTGTCGTGGAAATAGTACAGGCCGGTTACCCAGGTGAGCCAAGGCACCGAGTAGTTGTCCGGCGACACCAGCTGAAACTCTTGCGAGATCTGCTTGTCATTGACCAGCGCGTTCACGGTCGGCAGAGGAATGATCAGAAAGAAAGGCGGAAACGGAACCGGTTGTCTGATGGAAGTGGCCGGCGTCAGCGTGATATCGAATTGGGAATCGAAGCTCTGCTGGCGATAAGCGCTGATGGAGACGAGCTTAGCCCAATCCATTAGATGATCGAGCCGGACGCTGACCCCTCCGGAGTCCAGGCTATCCGACGGGTCCAGAAATGTGTTGATGTCGTAGGGACGCGGCACGGGCGTCGTCACCGGCGGATACTGCGCGACCGAGGGATACGTCCCTGTGGGAATGTAATCCGGCGTGGCCGAACTGCCATAGCGGCGCGCAAAGTCGAAGATCAGATGCACCGTGTCGGCGTCAGTGGGCATCCAGACCCATTTGGAGCGCAGCGCAAGGTCCAGATTGGTTTGGTAGATATCCGAGCCGGTGTCGAGATTGTGGCCATAGCCCTCGCCCTGATGACTGACGTGCATCGCGATATCGGCAGCGAGACCGGGAGCCACTCCCCCCGCAACGTACGCATTGACCATCGTAGTCTGGAAGTTGCCGTAGCTGACATCGAGGTTGCTGCTGAAATCCGCGGTTGGATCGCGCGTCTCGACCAGCAGGGCGCCACCGGTCGCATTGCGCCCAAAGAGCGTGCCCTGCGGCCCTTTGAGCGTCTCAACCTGCTGGATATTGTTGAGCGACAGCAAGGCGGCGGAAGGCGAGGCAACATAAACGCCGTCGAGATACAGGGCCACGGAATTCTCGACGTTCGGAATTTCCGAACCGACGCCGCGAATGTGCGGGGCGAGCGATCCCTGCGCGGTGGTCATTTGCAGTCCGGGGGTCATGTCGGCGATGGCCGTAATGCTGCTCGCTGCCACCGCCGCAAGCTGATTGCCCGAGACCGTGGTAATCGCGATCGGCACGTTCTGCAGGTTTTCCGTGCGCTTCTGTGCGGTGACAACGATCTCCGCAAGCGTACCTTGATCCTCGTTCGACACCGAAGCCACATCAGCGGCGAAAGCCGTCCCGGCCCAGGGCCATAGCCCAATGGCCACCAATCCGTATATTCGCTTCATGTCTCCCCCCGTTGCTGGTTACTGTTCGTAACGCTTAGAGATGCTGCGGCGAAGAGCATCTTGTAGTCATGCTTGACTCGGGCAACCGCGCGACCGCGATCACCTGGATCTTTGCAACGGCGAGCCTACGTGTTGTGTGATTCGTTCGCCAATACACATTAACTGCTTCCAATGATAGGAAGTTCGTATAACCCGTTGGGCCCGCAGCGGCGAGTCGTCGGTGTCACAGAGCGGCGCGCGATCCGCGGTGGCGCCCTGTGACAAGAGGAGAAGAAAAAGATTCCCGTGCTGCGTTCAATTCCTGAAATGCACTGCGGCGATCCAGCTTTCGGACGTGAATGGATCAACAAGCGTTGGTAGTACGGCCGCAAACGAATAGACTAACCACCGGCGCCGCGGACCGCGAGATTGTTCTCCTATCTGGTATTCCCCATGCTTCTTGGGCGAGTGATTCGCTTCCGCGGATGCCACCTTCGTCGGTCGAGCGATTCGCGCGACCGTGCACTCGCTTGACGACGCGGCCCCGAGCCGCCGGGCAACCGACTACTTCCCTAACTGCTTGTTCGCCGCCTGCACCATGACGATGAGATCGTGCGACGTCGCCAGCATTTTCTCTTGATCCCCATCCACCAGGTACTTTCCGGCAATCGCCAGCGCGGGCACACCCGGAATTTGATAATCGACCGACTTCTGCTCGGCCTGGCCCGCCGCCGTGTTGACGCCGAAGGAGCGAAACGCCGCGGTGAATTTGGCCACATCGACGCCATGTTTTCCGACCCACGCCGTGATGCTCCGTTCGTCGTACAGCCACACATGGTTCCGATGAATATCCTCGAATATTTGCGAATCCAAGCGATCCACATCACCCGTCGACTGCAAGGCGTAGTAGGCCTTGGCCAAGGCCTCCCATTCCGGATGCCCCAAACCCACCGGAACACGCTTGAAACTCGTGCTTTTGGGAAGCGAAGACAGCCAGCGAGACAGTTTGGGATAGAACTCGTAGCAATGCGGGCAGCCCCATGAGAAAAACTCCACCACCTCGATCTTCCCATTACCCTCCTGTCGCTGCGGCGTGCTCAGCACGACGTAGTCATGCCCGGCGACAATGCTCGCCCGAAGCGGCGTGGACAGCACAAGGATGGCAAGCGCGAAAACACTGAAACCCAGACGCATAGGAACTCCTTTAGAATGGGTGGGCCGCAATTGCGATCGTGATCTTAGCGCCGAATCCGCATCCGCGCCTGAAAGCGCGTCCCTTCTTTTGAAATGTTTAGATTTCGGCCGGTCGGCGTAAACTGATAGGAGCGACCGCCCGGGGGAACCACCATGACAACGATCGTTTGCAGGTTCAAGGAGACTTAAGTTGGACAAGCGTCGCTTTCTGAGTACAGCCGGCGGCGCGTCGTTAGGCTTGATGTTCGGCCCCAGCCTGTTGGCACAGTACGCAACGAAGCCGGTGACGGCGGTCGCCGAGGATGAGGCGTTCTGGGCGGCCGTCAGAGACCAGTTCCGGCTGACACGCGACTATATCAATCTCGAGAACGGCTACTACTGCTTCCAACCCGAGCCGGTGCTCGCTGCATTCATTGACAATGTGCGTGCGATCAACCTGGAAGCCTCACATTACATGCGCACGCGGCAATTCGATGACAAGCTTCGGATCCGCGGGAAGCTCGCTGCCTTTGCGGGATGCTCGCCGGAGGAGCTGATCATCACCCGCAATACCACCGAATCCCTGGACACCGTGATCAGCGGATTTGACTGGAAGCCGGGGGATGAAGCGGTCCTCGCCAACCAAGATTACGGCTCCATGATCGACATGTTTAAACTGCAGGCGCGACGCTTTGGGATGCAAAACCGATTCGTTGACATCCCGATGGACCCGAAGTCGGACGATGAGATCGTAACCGTCTACGCCAATGCGCTCACGGCGAAGACGCGCTTGCTGATGATACCCCACATGGTGAACATCACCGGGCACATCCTGCCGGTGCGCGCGATTTGCGACATGGCGCACGCGCATGGCGTACCGGTCATGGTCGACGCCGCGCACACCTTTGCCCACCTCGATTATCGACTTCCCGACTTGCACTGTGATTTTTACGGGGCCTCGCTCCATAAGTGGCTCGCCACACCACTCGGCGCCGGAATTCTCTACGTGAGGCGCGAGCACATCGAGAAGCTTTGGCCCATTTATGGCGACGACAGCGTACCCCCCGGCGATATTCGAAAACTCAATCATACCGGCACGCATCCGGTGCACACCGACCTGACGATCGAGCGCTCTCTGGCGTTCCACGAGATGCTTGGCAGTGCGCGCAAGGAGGCAAGGCTGCGCTATCTACAGCAGTACTGGAGCGGACGGGTACGTGGACTGAAAAAGATAGTCATGAACACCCCGACCGATGCCAAACGGTCCTGTGCCATCGCTAATGTCGGCGTCAAAGGCATCGCGCCAGGCGATCTCGCTCACATTCTTCTGGAAAAGTACAAGGTATACACCGTGGCCATCGATGGCGCCGGCGTTCACGGCGTGCGCGTGACGCCGCAGGTATACACCTCAACGGCGGATCTGGACACCTTCGTACGTGCGTTGAACGAACTTGCGGCGTAAGGGATAGATTATAGGGATCGGCCTAGCGCCTCGGGCGGCCGCTGTTTCCTGTGTGATCGTATTCAGCAATGCCAGTCGCACTGCGCCATTCAGTTTTGACAGCAATTTTATTCCTTCCGCGGCATCCTGATTGAGGTCAGATCCTCTGGGAAGGCGGTGTGATGGCAAATCATCCCGTTGCGCTGATTTGACGCGTTTCCCGAAATTGTGCCGACATGCATACTCCCCCGTCGGTGCAATGCCCAACGGCCGGGGCCCCTCCAAAAGGCCCCGCCGTTTTTTCTTTCAATTCCTCGCGGTGCGTTTTGCCGCCAGTTGCTGAACCACGGCAAGCGCTTGCTCGGCATTCGCATCGCCCGCAACGCCACCGATCGTCGCGACGATCTTGCCGTCGGACGTGACGACGAAGGTCGTCCGTTCTGCCGTGCTATGGCCGATCTCGATGCCGCGGGAGTCCTTCATCGTGGCGACGGCCTGCCCCTTATACGTTTCCGTGATTTTTATATCGTAGGATTTCGCGATTTCGCCCTTCTCATCCGAGGCCACCGGCAACTTGCCGGCGCAATATTGCGGATCGGCCGAGAAGTCGTTCAAGCGCGAAATGCTATCGAGCGAAACGCCGATGACCGAGGCACCTGCGGCGGCGAACTTATCGTGATTCTCCGCAAAGGTGTGCGCCTGGAGATTGCAGCCGCCGGTAAAGGCGGCGGGATAGAAATACACCACCACCGGACCCTTCTTCAATGCATCGTGCAGCGAGTAGGTAAATTCCTTGCCGGCGAGAGAGGCCTGCGTTTTGAAGTCGGGCGCAGTGTCGCCTTGCTTCAATGCGGCAAAACTTGACGTCACTCCGAGCACGAGTGACAGGAAACCCAGGACTTCGCGTTTCATGGTAAACCTCATCTGCGGTCGAATAAAGGAATCAGATTCTACAGCGGGACGATCATGGCAGCACGTTCCAATCCGGCGTCGGCTCGTGCCGTAAGTGGCGCACAAAGAAGTCGTACTGGCGGCGCAGGCCGTAGCTCACATCGCCACTCGAGCGCAACGCCCCATGGCCCTCATTGGGAACCACCAGCAGGTCGAAATCCTTACGTGACTTGATCAAGGCATTCACCACTTGCATGGTGGAAGCAGGATCGACGTTCATATCTTGCTCGCCGACCACCATCAAGATATGCCCCTTCAGGTTTTTGGCGTTGTCGACGCCGGATGACTTGGCGTAGCTGGCATCGACCGGCCACCCCATCCATTGCTCGTTCCAACCGATCTTGTCCATGCGATTGTCATAACAGCCGGCATAGGCAACGGCGACCTTATAGAATTCGGGATGAAACTCCAACGCGCTCAAGGCGTTTTGACCGCCTGCTGAACCGCCGTAAATGCCGACGCGACTGATGTCGTAGTACGGATACTTGGCGGCGGCGGCCTGGTGCCAGAGAATGCGGTCGGGAAGTCCGGCGTCCCCGAGGTTTTTCCAGGCGACGTCGTGAAAAGCCTTGGAGCGGTTGAGGGTGCCCATCCCATCGATCTGCACCACGATAAAACCCATATCCGCCAAAGCCTGCATGCCTAAGATCTTGTCGCCGCCGGACGGCGGTCCGAACGGCCAAAACGTTTTCGGCACGAAGGAGCTGTGCGGTCCGGCGTAGATGTTCTCAATGACCGGATATTTCTGGGTCGGATCGAAATTCTCAGGTCTGACGATGATGCCCCAGATGTCGGTCTTTGCGTCGCGACCCTTGGCGACGAATACCTCGGGGGCTTTGAAGCCCGCGGCCAGAAGTTTGGTGATATCGCCCCGCTCTACTCCGGCCAGCAGCGCGCCATCGGCGGCGCGATGCAGTTCGGCGATGTTGGGCAGGTCGATGCGTGAATACGTGTCCACGTAGTAATTCATGTCGGAGGAGAAGCTCACGTCGTGATAGGCACTCACCGTCGTGATCGGCGTTAAATGTGTCCCGTCGAAATCGATGCGATAGTAATGCTGAAAGTAAGGGTCTTCATTCTTGCGCATGCCATTGGCCGCAAACCAGATCTGGCGCTTCTCGTCATCCACCTTCACCACTTCGCGAACCACCCAGTCCCCTTTGGTGATCTGGTTCTTCACGCGGCCGGTGCGGCCGTCATACAAGTACAGATGATTCCAGCCATCGCGTTCAGACATCCAAATGATCTCGCCGCCCTTGCCGCCGACATCGTGGGTAAAACGGCGCCAGGTGTTGATGAAGGTCGCGCTGCGATCCGTCGCCATGGCCCGCGCTGTCCCGGTATCGGCGTTGACTTCGAACAGACTGAGCAGCTGGTGGCCGCGCTGATCGTATTCGAACGTCACCGAGCGACTGTCCTTGTGCCAGGTCAACGGTGACATCGTGTAGGGATTGGGGAATTGATCGAACGGCACCGGCAACTGCGTCTTGCTGTCAACGTGAAAGATCACCGGTCGATCGATATCGACCGCATCACCCGGTTTGGGATAGAGCTGCACCGCCAGCTTCGGTTGAACCTGATCGGGGGGCGACGAGATTACCCGGGTCACTTCGCGCCGGAAGCCGGGCCGTACCCGATACGCGGCGAGCTTCTTGGAATCCGGCGACCAGGCAATGGATTCCGGATCGTAGAATTCACCCTGCGAACCATCGGTACTCAACAGAATCGTCTCGCCTCCCGCGGCGGCCCGCACGGCGATATTCCAATTCTGAACAAAGGCCAGCCACTGACCGTCCGGCGACTTCTTCGGGGAGTTGTCCGCCGGGACCTGCAAGTCGCGTACCGTTCCGAAGCCGCGAGGCTGGTGTCCGTGATTCGGCGGCAGCCGCGCACAGCTATAGTCGGTCAAGGAGCATTTCCAGGAGACCTCGTCGAACTCGGCGGTCAGCGCGCGTCCACCGTCACTGATCTCGACGCCGGCAAAGGCTTCGGTAAACGGCAAATGCAGGCCAGAGTAGACCTTCCCGGTTGCGGTGCTCAATGCCGAGGCCAAGCGGTCGTGATCGAATGCCGGCTGCTTTTGCCGCGTCTCCGCGTCCATGAGCACGAACTGGAATCCGCCGGGTACGGTCTTGCGGTAGACGAAGCGATGCGTTCCCTCGATCCATTGCGCCGGCTCGGCGACATTCTCCGTGAGGCCCGACCACGCGTTGCGCAGGCCAACGGCGTGTTGGTAGTCATCCGCGTTGGGTTGGGCCACGAGCGGAGGGCCCATGACCATGGCAACCGCCGCCAACGCCGCCGCAGCTGTTCTTATATTCATGCCCTACTCCCCCAATTTTCGTTGTTTGCAACGGCGCCTGGATTTTATCGCAAAAGAATTCGAGAATAGGGAAATGCAGTTAACAAGAGGTGTCACATGAAAGCTCTCATTGTCCCATTGATCATTGCTGCGTCCGTATTGGGTTTCGAAACTAGCGCCGAAGCGCAAGGCGCCCCGGCAGAGCACAGCATGACCGGCTGCCTGGCGAAGGGAGACGATGCCGGAACCTTCAAGCTCACCAATTTGGACAAAGGGCCGAAGGAAGTGGTGATCGCGGAGTCGAGTGCGAACCTCGCTCCTCACCTGGGTCACAAGGTCGAAATCACCGGGGTCGCGGTTCCGGGCAAGGACAAGGCGCACACGATGAAGGTGACGGCGGTCAAAATGATCTCCGCCACCTGTCCCTAGGCCTAGCCGGGCGACTAGGGGCCTTTGATCAGCGCGTCGATGCGCGGTTGAATGATGCTCTTACCGTAGCGGCTGACGAGCGCGGCATAGATCACGAACACGTAGGAGATCATGCACAGCGCGAATGCCGCCACGCCTATGAGGTTCAGCGCGTGAATGAATTTGAGGCTCTGCGTCTCGGCAATTTGATGCGCATACGGAATAACGGCGACTGACCCAGTCATCACCAGAAAAGTCAGGGAGACCGCCAACCAGAATGACCAGGTGAGAAAAAAATGCAGGCTCTGGCCGGCGCGCAAGCGGGTTTTTGTCGCCATGACCTCGAAACTCGGTTCCTCGTGCGCCGCGGTCATTCTGGCGATTTGCGCATCGATCGCCTTGTTCAGCGAGGGCCAAACTGAAAGACCCCGCAGCGTATCGTAGGTTTCCACATCGGACGGCGTTTTCCAGATCGACCTTAACCCTCGTGAAGCGTTCAGCATGGATGCGTCCAGGGACTGGAAGCGAAACAGCACAAAGGCGGAAAGAAGCGCGAAGGCACCGCCCAGCGCTTGGGCAATCGTGCTGAAGGTATATAAGATGCTATTTTCCATAGATGGGGTCCATCACAACGGCTGCGCCGGAGCGCGCTCATAAGCCGCGGCGACCTCCTGCTGCATTCCCTCTCGCGCGAGCAGCCGCGCCAGCGAGGCCCGACGATAGCGCCAGCTCCTCCATGCGTCGTCCGGCCAGTCCTCGATTCGCGCGCGCTCGGCAGCCGCCGCATAGTATTTGAATGAACTGAGCCAGACTGATTTCCGCTGCACGGGTTCCGCCAGAGAGAAAGCGACGCCATCGTCCCGTTCGCCGAAGCGAGCGAGAGCGCTCGGCTCCCCGGCGTCGGCGGCCTTCTGGTACCAGAACCAAGCGCGCTTCTCATCCGGCGCCAGCGCGTACTTGCCGACTGGGCCGACGCCATGCTCGTAGAGCGAACCGAGATCGAAGGCTGCCATCGTCACGCCGTCACCGAAGGCACGCTCGTAGAGCGAAATCGCCTGCGGAACGTCGAGCATTTCGCTCGACGGTTGCGAGAGAATCCTTGCGAGTTCCACCTGCGCGGACCGGTAGCCGAGTGTGCGGGCCGCCTCGAAATCGCGCCGCGCGGCGCCGAAGTGGCGACTCGCCAACTCGACTCGACCGTGCTGAAACAGCACCCGGGCCTTGTCGGCGCTCTTGCCAGCGTCGCTGCACACACCGAGTGCCACGTCGGGGACGATCTGATCCAGCAGAATGCCCGCGGCGCGCCGATCAGGGTCATACGGCGCGGCTGCGGATTCGTCGCACTTCGACGGATTTTTGCGCCACTGGCGTACATCGGCCGGTACCGGCAGGCCCAGCTGGAATCGCGCGGTGCTCGGCAACGGATCGAACTGCGCGGCGCGAGCCCACGCGATTTGAGTCTCGAGAGCAGGCGCGCGCGCTTCCCAGATGCGCGCGGTCTTGTCGGCCGAGGCTGTCAGGACGCGCAGGCCGTCGGGTGAGAAAACGGCCATCCGGACGAAATCCGTGTGGCCGCTCAACAGCAGGGTCTGCGTGCCGGTCAGGGCATCCCAGATCCGGGCACTCTTATCGTCAGAGGATGTGACCACGCGCAGGCCGTCGGGTGAAAAGGCCGCGGAGTTGAGCGCTTTCGAGTGCCCGACGAGACGCATGATCTCGCGACCTGTCGCGACATCCCAAATCCGTGCGGTCTGATCGTCCGATGCGGTGACCACGCGGCTGCCATCGGACGAGAATGCGGCCCTCTCCAGGACGTCGGTGTGCCCACGTAGCACGGTGAGCTGCTGTCCTGTCTCAGCATCCCAGATCCGAGCGGTCGTGTCATACGATGCCGTCACCACACGCTTGCCATCGGGGGAAAACGCGGCGGAATTCAAGTTGGCGGTGTGCCCGAGCAGCCGCACGATCTCGCCACCGGTCTGAGCGTCCCAGATTCGCGCGGTCCGATCCCAGGACGCCGTGACGATGCGCCGGCCGTCGGGTGAGAACGCGGCGTACCAGACGGCGGCGGTGTGGCCGTTCAGCCGCAGGGTCTCTCGACCCGTTGCCACTTCCCAGACGCGGGCGGTCTGATCTTTGGCGGCCGTGACAACGTGCAGACCGTCCGGTGAAAACGTGCCCGATTCCACGTGGTCCGTATGGCCATTGAGCACCGAAATCTCACGGCCCGTGGCGGCATCCCAGATGCGGGCGGTCTTGTCCCAGGACACCGTGACGATGCGTCGGCCATCCGGTGAGAAGGTCGCCGACATCACCAGATTCGTATGTCCGCTGAGCAGGCCCACTTGCTGCGGAGGCACGGCATCCCACACTCTCGCGGTGAGGTCGAACGAGGTCGAGACCACACGCCGGCCGTCAGGCGAAAACGCCGCCGACTCAATCACCTCCGTATGACCGGCGAGCAAGGCCGTCTGCTGACCCGTGGCCGCATCCCAGAGGCGGACGGTCCTGTCGTCGGATGAGGTCACCACGCGCAGACCGTCGGCAGAAAACGCGGCCGAGCTCACCAGATCCGAGTGACCCCGCAGCACCGTGATTTGATGCCCGCGCTCGGCATCCCAGATGCGGGCGGTTTTATCCACCGAGGCCGTGACGATGCGCAGGCCATCGGGGGAGAAGGCTGCGGACCACACCGCATTGTCGTGTCCGCTCAGCACCATGATCTGCGCACCGGTCACGGCGTTCCAGATGCGAGCGGTCTGGTCATCGGACGCCGTCACGACGCGCCGACCGTCGGGCGAGAATGCGGCGGACCGCACGGTTTCGGAATGCCCGCTCAGCAGCAACTGCTGCTGACCGGTCGTTGCATCCCAGAGGCGGATCGTTTTGTCGTTCGACGCCGTGACGACGCGCAGTCCGTCGGGAGAAAACGCGGCGGATCGCACTCTGCCCGTGTGCCCGCTCAACAGCAGCAGCTGCTGGCCGGTGCTCGCATCCCAAATGCGGGCGGTCTTGTCGTACGACGCCGTGACAAGGCGCCGTCCGTCGGGCGCAAACGCGGCCGAGTTCAGGCTGTCGGCATGCCCGCTCAGTCGCACGATTTCCCGACCGGTCGTCGCGTCCCAAATGCGGGCGGTTTTGTCGTCGGACGCCGTGACGATGCGCCGGCCCTCGGGCGAGAACGCCGCCGATATCACCCGATCAGCATGCCCCGTGATGACCAGAATCTGCGCGTCCGCCGCGCGCGCCTCCTGGAAGACGCTCAAGGCTTCGGGCGTGTATTGCCGATTCTCGCCTCGATGCGGCAGCACCTCGAGAATGATGCCCAGTGCACCCGGGGTATCGGCATCAATGAGCCGTGCGGCGGCCGTTTGTGTGAGTGCGCGCGATCGGGCATCGAGCGCCGCGTCGCGCTGCACCGATGCCACGCGCGCCTCGTAGGTCGTTGCGGCAAGACCGCCGGCAAGCGTCAATACCAGAACGCCGGCCACGCTAATGCCAACCCAGTGCCTGCGCGCAAATTTGAGCGCGCGGTAAGCAACGCTGTCCGGTTGAGCGAGCACCACAGCGCCGCGCAGATAGCGCGCGATATCCTCGCCAAACGCATTGGCCGTCGCGTAGCGCTCGCCCGGGGATTTCTTGAGCGCTTTGGAGGTGATGGTGTCCAGGTCACCCCGGAGGACACTCGCCAGTTTTTTTCCGCTGGTCGCGCGCGCCCTCGCCGCTTCCTCGCTCAGCGTCGCACGACTCGGTGTCAGCGGCACCGCCTGTAGGATCGCCTCCTCGAGCGCACCGCGTGATTCGCGCTTAAGCTTGTAGGGCCGCTCTCCGGTCAAAAGCTCATAGAGCATCACACCGAGCGCATAGACATCGGCAGCAGTCGTGATCGGCGCACCGGTGACCTGTTCGGGCGCAGCATAGTCGGGCGTCCATGCTCGACCGCCGATCTGCGTGAGTTCCGTCTCCTTCGCTTCGCCTTCGGTCAGAAGCTTGGCGATGCCGAAATCCAAGAGCTGAACCTGTCCCTCTTTGGTCACCAAAATGTTTGCCGGTTTCAAATCGCGGTGGATCACCAGATGCGCGTGCGCGTACTGCACCGCACTCAAGACCTGCTGAAACAGTTCGAGGCGCTCGCGAATCGACAGGCGGCGGTCATCGCAATATGTCGTGAGCGGGGTGCCCTCAACGTAATCCAGCGCCAGGTAGGGCTGACCGTCTTCCGCAAATCCAGCGTCGAGCAGGCGCGCGATGTTGGGGTGACTCAGGCTCGCGAGAATCTCCCGCTCGCGGGTAAAGCGCTCCGTGACCACGCGACTTTTCAACGCCGGGTGCACAAGCTTCAAGGCCACCTGTCGCGCAAACAAGCCGTCGACCCGCTCCGCCAGCCAGACGCTTCCCATGCCGCCATTGCCGAGGAGCGAGAGCACGCAATACGGGCCGAACATCCTGCCGGTGAGCCCCGGATCCACGGCCGCCAGGGGCTCCAGGCGCCGCCCCAGCGCATCGCGCGTCTCGAGAAATCGTTCCGCCTGAACGGCGTCCTGCGCTGCGAACATTTCCTGCAGCAGAGAGGCCGATTGCGGATCCGTGCGCGCGAGTTCCTCCAGCCACGCGCCGCGCGCCTCCGGCGCCATCTCGAGCGATTCATCCAGAAGCTTGGAAAGCTTGAGGTACTCGGCCTGGCTCAGATCCTTGTGCAGCATCCCGAACTCAATTTATTACAGAACGACGAGGAATGTCGAACCGCTCCTGCCATCCTAACGCGCCGGTCCCCCGTGGGTGTTGGGCGCTTGCGGCCAGCTTCGCAGGGCGAGCGTGGCGGCGCTTCGCAGTTCCTTTCGGCTGGCGCCTCCTGCCGCCTGGATCGTAATGCCATAAATGACGATCGAGAGATACCGGGCGAGATCCGCCGGATCGGCGTCCGGAGGAAGGTCTCCTTCTGCTTTGGCGCGTTTCAGGCGACTCAGAATGAGGCTCTCGCCGACTTTGCGGCGCCGAATCAGTTCCTTACGGATCGAGTCTGACTGCGGGGCACAAGCCAGAGCCCCTTGGACTCCCAGACATCCCGGCGGGTTTCGCTTATCGCCGTGCAGATCGGCAGCGCCCTCCAGTAAGGCGCGCGCATAGGCGGCCGCCGTCGGCGCCGCGAGCGCGGCTTGCCGATATCCCGCGCGCGCTTCGTAGCGATCGAGCGCTCTCAAGAAGAGCCCCTCCTTGCTGCCGAAGGCGGCATACAGGCTTGGGCGAGTTACACCGAGTTCTCGTGTGAGATCGGCCAGCGACGTGCCCTCATAGCCTTGTCGCCAGAACAGCTCCATGGCGCGCTCAAGGGCTGTGTCGATGTCGAACTCTCTGGGACGACCCATCATAAGAACTTCTCCCGGTCAGGGCTTCTGGACCAGTCGGTACATAATTTAGTTGACATCTTACAATGAGGCTGCCAATACTTACGTACCGATCGGTATATAATGAGTTGTACGGAACAATCAACGGCGCGGCGTCAGCGAACGGCGCGCAAAGACTAACGATTCACGGAGGGGTCCATGCCTTGGAAAACGCTCAGCGCCTTGTTCCTGTCGCTTGCAGCGCTGCCCGCAGCTGCCGACATTCAGCCCTACCCGAGCAGTTTCAGTGTTCACGAGATCCCAGCTAACGGAACATCCCTGCATGTCCGCGTGGGCGGAACGGGGCCTGCCGTCGTACTCCTGCACGGCTATGGAGACACCGGCGATATGTGGGCGCCGCTGGCTGCCTCGCTCGCGGCCGATCATACGGTGATCGTGCCGGACCTTCGCAGTATGGGTCTGTCCGCTGTGACCGAGCAGGGCTTTGAGAAGATGAATCAAGCCAAAGATGTCGCTGAGATTCTGGACACCCTGCACGTCGCAAGCGCCGGCATTGTCGGACACGACATCGGCAATATGGTCGCGTTTGCATTTGCCGAGCGGTATCCGGAGCGCACGACGAAGCTGGTGATGATGGACGCGCCCGTCCCTGGGGTTGGCCCCTGGGACGATATTTTGAAAAGCCCCCTGCTCTGGCATTTCAGGTTCGGCGGCGTCGACATGGAGAGGTTGGTCGCAGGCCGCGAGCGAATCTATCTCGATCGCTTCTGGAATGACTTCGCCGCGGATCCGTCAAAGTTCGACGAGGCCTCGCGCATGCACTATGCGAAACTTTATGCGAAGCCGGGGCACATGCACGCAGGGTTTGCCCAATTTGCCGCGTTCGATCGGGACGTGATCGATAACAAAGCGGCCGTTGGACGCGGCCGGCTGCAAATGCCCGTGCTCGCGGTCGGGGGCGATCATTCGCTGGGTTCGACCATGGCCTACATCATGAGATTTGCGGCCGACAATGTTCGTGAGGTCGTCATCACGCAGTCGGGTCATTGGCTGATGGAAGAGCAGCCCAAGGCGACCGTCTCAGCCATCGTGGATTTCCTGTCCGCCGACCGCATCAACTCACGCACGCTCGGTGTTGCCGAGATTGGCGCCCTGGCGCGAGGCGGGGCGGGTGTGGGGACCTCAGGGGTCGGGGGAATTGAGACCCTGGTGCTGTCGGGCGATCCTGCCAAGGCCGGTCCCTATGCCCTCGAGCTTAAGATACCGGCGCATACGCACATCGCAGCGCATTCCCACCGCGACAATCGGCTCGCCATGGTTGTCTCGGGTGAATGGCACTTTGGCTACGGCAGCAAGGCCGACGACGCTCAGACCAGCGTGCTGACGCAGGGCGCGTTCTATACAGAACCCGCCAACACGCCGCACTTCGCTTTCACCGGCGATCAGCCCGCGACAGTTTTCATCACCGGAACCGGACCGAGCGATACGCACTTCGAGAAGGATGACCCGCCCGGTCGGTAACCGCTGAAAACGCGGCGGGTGAGAGTTTCAGCCTGGGACGATGCGCATCGCTTCAGCGGGCGGGACGCGGGCTGCGCGCCGCGCCGGAGGTAACGCCGCGCATTGACCCAGTACCAAAACAAACAGGCTGGTCAGCGTGATGTACGTTGGCGGCAGGCTTTTCAGAGCCAAGTAATGCATCAAGGAAATATTTGCGACCAGTGCGATGATCGAACCGCAGCAGGTCCCCAGCAGCACGATAAAAAAATTCTCGGCCAAGATCAGGCCAAGAATGTCCCGGCGTCTCGCGCCCAAAGCACGCCTCATGCCGAGCGACCGGCGTCTCCCGTCAACCCAGAGGGTGGTTATTCCAATGATCCCACCGGCCGTGGCAAGCAACAGGATAATAGACGCTGCCGCGAGGAGGATCACGAGACCACGATCAGTCGCAAATGCTTTGGCTCGAAGCGTACGAAAATGCTGCACGCCTTCTTGGCGGTCGAGGATGCGAAGGCGCGATGTCTTGTACAAAATGTCCGTGAGAGACTTTCTGACGTTTTCGGCAGCGCCCGGCTGGGTACGCACAATGTAGGGGTCCCCGGCAACATCCGCCACGCGTACAGGCATGAATACCGCTTTGTAAGCATAGTTGCTGATGCCCTTCTGGGGCACCTTCACATCCGCGATGATGCCCACGACAGTCCGTGGATGACCGCTCATAAATACGGCCTTGCCCAGGGCATCGCCAGACGGGAATAGGCTACGGCTTAGATCTTCCGTGATCATGATGGAACCGACCTTCGGGTCCGCATCGGTCGAGCCCAACACCACCTCGCCAGTCTGAAAATTGCGGCCTTTGATGAGACGTAATCCATACGCGGCCAGGGCGTGTTCATCGGCGAAGTAGGTTTCCCCGCGCGAGGTCGGCGACTTCTGCTCAGGCTCGAGACTCAGACCAGTGAGGTTGGCCCAAGGCCCAGCGATCGGAATGGTGTAGTCCGCGTACGCGTCGATGACTCCTGGCAATGCACGCAAGGCTGCGAGATCGGCGTCTGTGCGCGCGTGCGCCTCGTCCAAGGTTAAAGGTCCCACCCAGTGATTATCGACGATAATGATGTTCGCCTCGTCGATGCCGCTGGGTTGCAAAATCAACGAGACGCGCTGAGTGATGATGAAGATCACGTTGGCGACGATGGCGAGGGTCAGGGCAACCTGGCACGCCAGAATAAAGACGCCGGCTTTGTGGCGGACCAGGGATGAGACGATCGGTCGAATGGGAATCGATACCATTTATTCAGCTCGACTTTAATTGCCAGCCGGGCTCGATCCGACAGGCGCGCAAAATCGGATAGGCGGACGCCAGCAGCACCATGCCCAGGGCGATTAGGGGCGCCTGCAGTAACGTGGCCAACGTGACATGGGCAAGCCTTGCGACTTCCACTGGAAACACCAGCCCCAGGCTGTTCACAAAGCAAACCGTTAGTATGGCTCCCAGCAAGCCGCCGGCCAGACCAATGACGGCCGCCTCAGTCAGATATTGGAACAGTATCGCGGAACGGGATCCTCCCAGTGCACGACGCACTCCGATATCGCCGGCGCGACGCATGAATCTCGCGAGTAACAGGCCAACGGCATTGACTGCGCAAACCGCCAGAAGACCGAGCGCGACCACGAATGATATGCGCGTCTCGGGTGGAACGACGCGCTGGTAATTAAGCCAATCCTCCTGGTCGCGCAGTGCCACATTGGCAGGCCAATGAAAGCGGCCGGCTGCCCTTTGTTCATCAGCATAGGCATGCAAGTAATTCCGGTACTGTGCGGCGGCGGCCGAGTCCGGCAGCTCGACCCAGTAGGATATAAAGGAAATCTCCGATCTTAAGTCCCAGGGTGGGAATGATTCGCCATAAGAACCTCCCGCCGTGGGTATTCTCCAGTTCAGCGCCTGCCGAAAAGGCAACAATAGCTGCGGCGCGTGAGGATCGAATGCATTCTTGTCACTGGCGGCGTAGAAGCGTGGCAGAGGATTCCATGGCGGCAGCACGCCGGCAACTCGATAAGTGTGACCATCGAGTCGTATTTCCTGGCCGACGCTGTTTGCGCCGCGAAACACCTTCTGATTCAGCTCATCGCCAATGACAACCTCATTGCTACCCTCCTGGTCGGCGGCCTTGCTCCAAGCGGAGCCGAATCGAAACGGTACGTTCAACATTTGAAAGTAACCGAGGGTTACGGCATAGCCGTTGGCTTCGAGTGCATCGATTGCCGGGTCAGCGGGAACGAGTGAAAGACTAATTTTGTATATGGCAGCCTGGAGACGAGCACTATCACGCGCACGCAATGCCTCGACGTCGCGCAGAGTCAGTACGGGGTCGATTTCGCCATACATCTTCACATACTCCGGACCGTGATTATCGATCTGTGGAGTAAACAGCCGATGAGCCTTGGCAGCGAAGGAATTCGATGAGACCGCGCGCAGCAGCGAAAATGTACTCACCGTTCCCGCAACTCCAAGCGCGATGAGCAGGATCATCCAAATGGTGATGAGTCTTTGATTTAAGAGGCTTCGAATGCCGAGAGCTACGTAGTAGGAAAACATCAGTATTCCTTCGCAACCTTGCAGACATCACTTTAGGTCGGTGCTGTTTTGTACGACCGCCGCATTCATGACTTTGGAACCTCAGTGCGGTTCAACGGAGCCATGAAGATGTGTTACTTCTGCTGCACCGCCGCCTCGGCGAGGGCCCTGGCATCGGCGCGCGCTGCCTTGTAGTCGGCTTCCGCCTGGTCCCTGCAGGCCTTTTGAGCGTCGCCGCTCTGCGATTCGCAAGTTGCCATGGCCACTTTGCGATTGCCATCGGCTTTGGCGATGGCAACATTGTAGGTCTGGTGTGCAGCGTCGTTGTTGAATTTGATCTCCTGATCATTGACCTTCTCGTACGATTTATCCAGCGCGCTCTGCGCGCGGCCTTCGCTCTTCGCCACCTCGTTGCTCGCCTTCTGCTCGGCCTTGGCAACGTCCTTCGACACGTCTTCCGGCGACTTCGACTGGTTGCAGCCGGCTAGCGCAAGAGAAGCGACCATGAAAATCGGCATCAGGTATTCACGCATGCAATTTCCTCTTGTTATCGGTACGCGATCGGACGCTTACAGCAGTTCGATCGCATCATGACGTTCAACGAGATGGAGATCAACAACCCGGAGCATTTTGGCACGGGAAGAGCGTAACCATGAGTTGGGGCCGCAACACCGAGCTTACCTGCCACAGCGATATGACCGTCACGTTTCAGCGATCCGGTCAACAAACCATCGCCTAGCATTCGGGCCAAGATTCGGCCGTTGGACCCATATACGAGCAGGCACCGTGTCACTTGCCTCCTACAAGCGGCAAATTGGCGTTTTTCTCGCGGGTCTCTCAGAATCCAAGGCAGATGCTCACGCCAAAAGAATCCCACGGGACTGCAAGTGCGCGGCGGCCGCGCGCCGCATGATTTCGGTCGCGAATCGGCGGCGGCATTTCTCAACCCTGACTTTGCTGTGCCTGCTGGGCGCAAGTGCCACCGCGTCGGCGGAAGGTGCCGCAACGACTGTGCCTTTGAAACGCGTCCTGGTGCTGTATTCAAACAATCGGCTGGTTCCGGGCAATGTCGAAATTGATCAGGGATTTAAGACTGCGCTGACCCGCAATGGCACTGATTTAGCGAGGATCTACTCCGAATTTCTCGACGCTCCGGAATTTAGCGGCGACGCGTACGAAGAGCTGATGATTTCCTATCTGCACGGCAAATACGCGACCTCGACTCCCGACGTGGTAGTCGCCGTTTCGGATTCGGCGCTGAGCTTTGCCGTCCGCGAGCGAGCAAAGCTGTTCCCGGGCGTCCCCCTCGTCCACGCCGCCGCCTCGTTTGAAGCGCTGCATTCCCTCGGCCCGTTGTCCGACGATATCGTGGGCGTTCCGAATGAATACGACTATTCCGGCACCATCAGCCAAGCTCTTTTATGGCACCCGAAGGCGCGGCGATTGATAATCATTACGGGAGCATCTCCTCGAGACCTCATTGCAGAGGCGCGTTTGCGGCGCGAAGTGCCCGCCATCGCGGGAATCGTTGGCACCGAATATTGGTCCGGCCTCCCGGCTGAGGCGCTTCAAGGTCGACTCGCGGGTCTTGGTGCCGATAGCGTGGTGTTTACGCCGGGGTTTTTCCTGGACGGCGGCGGCCGAGCATTTTTTCCGCGTGAAGCCGCGGCGCTCATCGCGCAAGCATCTTCCGCGCCGGTATATGGCCCATACGACACATTTATCGGAACCGGAGCGGTCGGCGGCAGCATGCCCAGCTTCGAAGAAATGGGTAATCAGGCCGGCCGCCTGGTTGCTGCAATCCTCGCCGGGGCGGCACCCCGCCCATCGCAATTGCCCAAGAATACGCCAAAGGCTCTGAATATCGACTGGCGGCAGGTACAGCGTTGGGGAATCGACGAGAAGCGCATACCTCCCGACGCCCGGGTGTATTTCAAGGATCCGACATTATGGGAAGCTCATCGAATTACGGTACTGGTCGCCCTGTTGGTTTTCTTGATTCAAATGGCCTTGATTGGCGCGTTTTATGTCGAGCGCCGGCGGCGCTCCGCCGCGGAACGGACCACCCGCAGGATTCATGCCGAGCTTGCGCATTCATCGCGCCTGGCAGTCGCCGGAGAATTGACAGCGTCCATCGCGCACGAAATCAATCAGCCACTTGGCGCAGTGCAGACGAGCGCCGATGCAGCCGATCTGCTTCTGCAGTCCGGCGAAGATCGCCGCGAGGACCTGCAGCGCATCGTAACCCGCATCCGGCGCGATATTTTGCGGGCCACCGACGTCATTCGACGCTTGCGCGCACTACTGGCGCGCCACGAACCGGAGCGTCAAGCGTTTGATGTCGGTGCCGCGATGTCGGACGCCGTCATGATCTTGCGTCCGGAGGCCGAGCGACGCAAAATCACTCTCGACGCTCGATCGGCCGCTGTGCCGTGCCATATCGCGGGTGATCGGACGCAGGTGCAACAGGTTTTGATTAACCTCGTTCTCAATGCGATGGATGCGATGAAAGATCTTCCCGAGTCCCGACGCCGACTCGAATTACTCATGCAGACTCGGGCGGGGAACGTTTTGATCACCGTACAGGATGGCGGTCACGGCATTCCGGCCGAAAACCTCGCAAAGATATTCGATTCGTTTTTCAGCACCAAGAAAAGCGGGATGGGATTGGGCCTGTCGATTGCACGCTCGATCGTTGAGGCCCATGGCGGCCGCATCTGGGCCGAGAACCGCCAATCTGGCGGGGCGGCTTTCCATGTCGAACTACCCAACCCAAGTCCTGACGAGCCACCCCTGCGGAACGCTCAATGAGTGCGCGGCCCATCGTTTTTATCGTGGACGACGATGCGTCGTTACGGACTGCCATGAGCGAACTACTCGAGGCCTCCGGCTTTAGGACGCGCGGCTATGAAACGACCGGTGACTTCTTGCTGAATCCGCCGGGCGATGAACCGGGTTGCGTGCTGCTGGATGTACGCTTGCCGGGACCGTCGGGGCTCGATCTTCAAGCCGGCTTGCAGCGTCACGGCATCAATTTGCCGGTGATTTTTCTAACCGGTTACGCTGACGTGCCTACCAGCGTGCGCGCGATGAAAGCGGGCGCAGTAGATTTTCTAGAAAAGCCGGTGACTCGGGAGACCTTGCTGGAGGCCATCCGCCGAGCGCTCGATTTCGATGCGAAGAGCCGCGCCGCGCGCGATGAAGCCCAGCTCCATCACGCTCGATTGAATGTATTATCGATTCGTGAGCGGGAAGTTTTCGATCGCATCGTAGACGGCAAGTTGAACAAACAGATTGCCGATGAGCTTGGCGTCGGCTTAAGAACGGTCAAGGCGTATCGCGCGCAACTGATGATCAAGCTCGGCGTCGGCTCGGCGGCCGAGCTTGGCAAGCTCGCCGGACTACGGCGGGGCCCCTCCCGTACTTGATCCACCCCGGTTCGCGTGGCCCAGCATTGCACTTTGGTGCAGACAAACAGCACCAAGTCCCACTGATATCGCCGCTCAGCCCATGCGACAGTCTCCCTCAATAAAATCCATCAGCCGTCAATAGGTGAGTGGCCAAGAGTTTTGGGGGTTTCGAGATGGTGCAGAGAGGCAATCCGAAGGCAATCTTCATCGTCGAGGACGACGAAGGTATGCGCGAGGCCATCGAGCAGCTGCTTTCCGTCGCGGGTTTCAAGACAGCGGCATATGGGTCCGCCGAGGCGTTGCTCGACGAAGTGGCCACGCAAAGCCCGCTGTGCGTCATCAGCGACCTTAATCTTCCTGCCATGTCGGGACTCGATCTGCTAACGGAACTTGTCCGGCGTGGCGAGCAGCTACCGGTGATTGTCATCACGGCCTTCGACTCCGTGTCGACTCGCCAGGAAGCGGTGCGCCTCGGCGCCTCAGCCTTTTTGGCCAAGCCATTCACGAGCAAGGCGCTGCTAACAGCGATCGATGACATCGCGGCGCGAAGGTCTCAAGCAGACATCTCACTCGACTGACTAGGGGGAATGAAGCAATGGATGGCGAAACGGGTACGGTCTTTGTCGTCGACGACGCTGCGGAGGTTCGCAGGAGTCTGTCGCGCCTCTTGGCGACGGCCGGATATCGAGTGCAGGCATTCGAATCCGCGGAATCATTCTTGAAGGGCCACGACGCAGAATCGCCGGGCTGCCTATTACTCGACGTTCGCATGCCCGGTCTCAGCGGACCTGACTTACAACACGCGCTCGCGAGCAGGGGACTGACGCGTCCGATTGTTTTTTTAACCGGCAACGGCGACATCGAGACCAGCGTGCGGGCGATGAAGGAAGGCGCCGTCGATTTTCTGACCAAACCGGTCGACGATGTGCCGCTGTTCGCCGCAGTCGAGAATGCGCTTCGACGCGATGCCGAGCAGCGCTTGAAACGCTCCATTCGCCGCACGATCCAACAACGCCTCGAGAACCTCACGCCACGTGAGCGCCAGGTCCTGGTGCAGGTCATTCGCGGGCGGCTCAACAAACAGATTGCCGCCGAGCTCGGCACGGGCGAAAAGACCGTAAAAGTGCATCGCGCCAGGGTCATGTCCAAAATGAGGGTTCGGTCCGTTGCGGAACTGGTGCAACTGTGCGCGCAGGTCGGAGTATCGATCGAACCGACTCCGGGCTGCAGAACGGCTTCCATCGATTGGAAGCAAGCGGATACTCCGAGTTTGGAGGCAGCGCGCAAGGGCGACGCATGCTTCTGTCCCGGATAAGCCTTGGGCCTGTCGTGCAGGGCATTGGATTGAAATGAGTTGGGCCGCTGCCATATTCTCGATGAGCGCCTCGTCTTGTCTGACGCTGGCATCGATCTACGGTTTCCTGTGGTGGCGTCAGCAAGACGCATGGTCCCATCTGCTGTTCGCGGTCGCGGCAATTGCGACGGCGGCTCTGGCGTGGTTTGATCTGGCGGCGATGCACGCGCAGTCCGCGGCGCAATTGAGCGCTGCGGTCCTGTGGGCGCATATTTTGGTGTGGTTCACCATTCTGGCCTTGGCCTGCTTCGTGCGGCTCTATCTGCGCGCCGGCCGAACCTGGCTTCTGTGGAGCGTGCTGCTTCTGCGCACGATCTCTTTGTTCGTTAACTTCGCTTCGGGCGAGAATCTCAACTATGGCGCCCTGCCGAGTCTCAGCCGCGTTCAGATGCTGGGTGAGGCTGTTTCCGTTGCTCAGTCTCAGCCCAATCCCTGGATGCTGATCGGGCATTTGAGCCTGCTGGCACTGCTGCTCTTTGTCCTCGACGCTGCGATTTCCGTATGGCGACGCGGCGACCGCCGCATGGCAATCATTGTGGGCGGCAGCATCGTCTTGTTTGTCGGAGCCGGGACCGCGCAGTGTTTGCTGATTTTTTGGGGCAGTATCCTCTGGCCGTCGACGCCGAGTTTGTTCTTCATGGGTATCATCGTCGCCATGGGTTATGAGCTAGGCAGCGAGGCGGCGCGCGCCGCGCCCCTGGCGCAAGCGCTGCAATCGAGCGAACAGCGGATCACCCTGGCCGCGGAAGCGGCCCACATGGGGTTTTGGTCGCATGAACCCCTGCGAGACGAATTCTGGGCGACCGATCAATGGCGCGTGCTGTTTGGCTTTGCGGCCGCGGACCGGCCGTGTCTCGAGGACGTGTGGCAAAGACTGCATCCGGACGACCGCGAGATGACCCGACGGACCGTCGCGACAGCGGCTGAAACCGATGGCCGCTATCAAGTCGAATATCGCGTGTTGCTGCCGGACGGTCAGATAAAGTGGATCGCATCCAATGGCCGCATTGAACTAAACGACCGCGGTCAACCGGTGCGCATGCGCGGCGTGTCGTTGGACATCACAAAACGCAAGCAAGCGGAGCTGGAAGCGCAAAAGCATCGCGGCGACATGGCGCACCTATCGCGGGTGGCGAATCTCGGTGAACTGTCTTCCTCCCTGGCGCATGAGCTGCGGCAGCCGTTGTCCGCCATCATGCATAATGCGCAGGCAGCACAATTGTTTCTCGCAGACGACGATTGTGACTTGCAAGCCATTCGCGAGATCTTGCGCGACATCGTCACGGATGACGAGCGTGCCGGAGAAGTCATCGATCGGCTGCGCACGCTGCTCAAAAAAGGCGAGTTTCAGCCACAAACTTTGGCGGTCAATGAATTGATCCAATCGGTGCTCAAATTGTTGCACCATGAAATGATGGCGCGCGCACTGAAAGTGGTGGTCGACCTTAGCCCGGATCTAGCATCGGTCCGCGGCGACCGAGTGCAATTACAACAGGTCCTGCTCAATTTGATTTTGAACGCGGCAGATGCCATGTCGCAAACGACCGGATGCGTCCGCACCCTGACGCTGCGCAGTTTTTCGAACGAGAGCGGCGCGGTTAGTATATCCGTCGCCGACACCGGCAATGGCATCCCGCCCGGCTGCGAGGAAAAGATCTTCGAGCCCTATTACAGCACCAAGCCTCAAGGACTCGGACTCGGCTTATCCTTAAGCCGCTCGATTGTTCTTGCTCACGGGGGCCGCATGTGGGCGGAGAGCCGGCCTTCCGCGGGCGCTGCGATTCACTTTACCTTGCCCAACTGGCATGGGGAATCTCGACCGGAGCCGATGACTCAACGACACGGGCAGCCATTAGTGGGCGTTTGATGCGTCGTCTACGACATTGTGCGACATCGACGACTGCATCCAATAAAGCGACCAAGGATTAGCACGAAATATCCTGCGTGCCATCGTATGGCGTCAGGACCGCCTACTGAACCATGAGCGCCAAGACGCAGACGATGCGGCATAGGCGCGCACTGCCGGAACGCTGAGTTCGATCTCCGTGCCGGAACCCGGCGCAGTCCAGACAGTGAGCTTACCGCTGATCAGCTTGGCGCGCTCGCGCATACCGTGCATCCCGAAGTGTCCCTCACGTCCCTGCGACGTCAGGAACTTTGGATCGATGCCCGTGCCATCGTCCCGAATCCTCAATCGAAGCTGCCGGGCGTCAAAGTGGAGCTCTACTTCAATCTGTTTCGCCTCGGCATGTCGGAATGCATTGCGCAAGGCTTCACCGGCGATTCGATAGATTTCGTCACGCACGATCGGGCGCAGGGTCCGCGATGTGCCTTCCACCTCCACGCTCAATCCGGCCAACGAATGAGCGTTGCCTTGGGCCGCGAATTCTTCTCCCAAAGCCTTGATCGACGCCGCCAGATCGTTGGTCTCGACCGTCGAGGCGCGAAGCCCCGTCACGGCGTCGCGCCCCTCGGTGATCGCCTGCGCTGCCTGCTCGAGCGCACTTTCGAGGATTTCCTCGGCCTCCGCCGGACGCGTTCGCTGCAGTTCGCGAACCGCTTGAAAGCGGAACAGCAGTCCTTGAAAGCTTTGCAATAGCGTGTCGTGAAAATCACGTGCAATGCGGGTGCGCTCATCGACCCGCTCTTCCAGGCGCGCATCGAATTCATGCTTGATCTGATAGAGCCGGTAGCGGTACAGCGCCCACAGCAATGCGAAAAAAGCGACCACACACGCACCGCGGAACCAGGTGGTCTGGTTAAACGCGGGTGGAACCTCCATGTTCATGCTGGCACCGGCTTCATTCCATAGATTGTCCCCGTTGGAGGCGCTTACCACGAACCGATACTTACCTGGGGGCAGATCATTATAAAAGACTTGCCGACGCGAACCGGCATCGCGCCAGCCTGAATCCATGCCTTCCAGTTTATATCGGAAGCGCACTCGACTCGCGCGATTCAAACTCACAGCCGTGTAGTCGATTTCCAGGTTTCTGGTTCGCGCGCCGAGATTGGCATTCGTGGCAGCGTTAAAAGTCTTTCCATCGGCAATGGCGCGCACGATGGAAACGGGAGGGATGGGAGAGTTGAGACCGGGATCCTCGGGATCGACGGACACAACGCCCGCCCGAAAACCAAACCAAATGTGGCCGTCTGGAGACGAAACCGCGGTCGGGAACGGCCGGACACGTTGTGGAACGCTTGGCAAGCCATCCGTCAGGTCGTAGAGGTCGGAATGCACCGCGTATGCCGGATTCTTCTCCGCCTTCTTAAGTTCGGCCGCCGCGACACGCGTTACTCCGTCGAATGCGTTGAGCCAAAGATCGCCGTTTCTCGCGAGCGCAATGCCCGTTATTCCTGCGAGTGGCCGGTTGTTTGCCGCGGACAGCAAGTGAAAGCGCTGGCCGTCGAAATGTACCAACCCATTGGGGCCCGCCATCCAGCCATCCGATCGCCCGCTCAAGATGGCCGCCACCGGCCCAATATTCAAGCCGTCCTTTGCTGTGTAGCGCCGTACCGAAGTCCCGTCGATAACGGCCGCTTCCCCGTTGATATAACCCGCCCAAATCCTGCCGTCGGGCCCCCTGTTCAGGATCACAACCCATGCCTCGGGTAGACCGGTCAGTCCTCCATTGCGCATCCAATGCCCACCTTCCCCCTTGGCCAATCCATACGGTATGAAAGAAGCCCACACTGCGCCGCGTCTGTCTTCTACGATCGATTGGATCGCCACCTGAGACTGCAATTCCGGCGTCAACGGTAAGCTGGTTGCCTTTCCATCGTTAGAGCCAGCGCGAATGGATGCGACTCTCAAGGGCGCGAAAGTCCCAAACCACAAGGTCCCACTCTCGGCTTCATAGAGGCTCTGAACAAGTGTGGCGGAGAGAATGACCGTGGTCTTTCCTCCCGGCGAGGCGATCGACAATCCTCCGCCCTCACTGCTGCCAATCCAAGCGCGGCCGTCCTGTCGCGCCTGGATGCCGAAATTACTGGCACCTGGCTGGGGAAGGACCGGTACAAACGGGGCGTCGCGAAAATGATCCAAGCCATGAGCGGTGCCCAGCCAAATGCTCCCGTCGCGTCGATCTCGAAAGACGGTGTCGATCTGATCGGAAGTCAGGCCATCGCGCTTGGTAAAGGATTCCAGCGTCCCTTGGGAATGATCTGGGCTGAAAGCTGCCCGAAATGCGGCCGCATCCAGGCGCTTGATCCCGGCTCCCAGCAAAGACATAAACCAGAGATTTCCGCGAGGATCAAAAGTGAGAAGTTCATAGCCAGAAACAAACGCCAAGGGAGCGCTGCCCCTGTTGTGCAGAGCCCAGTGTCGACAATGGGTACTCTTTTGCGCTTCCGCGAACGGGCAAATTCCCGAATTGGTGCCGACCCAAATCTCCCCCGATGGCGATTGATCGAAGAATCTGGAGCGGAAGAATTTGTCTATGCCCGCCAGGCGCTCAAAGTGTTGGGAGCCGCGCTTCAGCCGGAAAAGACCATGCTCATAGGTATCCGCCCAGAGGGTTCCGTCTGATTCGAGCTGGAGCAGAACTTGCGCCATTTCAGGAACTCCCCACGCTTTCCCGATGTTGCGAAATTGTGAGCCATCGAAGCGCTGGAGTCCCGATGCCGTGCCGGCCCAAATGGTTCCATCCAAATCATCTTTCAAACTGAGAACAGTCGTATTGAGAGGCAGGCCTTCAAACTTTGGAAAGCGCCTCACATCTCCGTTCCGAAGCAAGATTACGCCATTCAACCTAGTACCGATCCATAGGTCTCCATTCGAAGTCGCCTGAAGACAAACGATTTCCGTTGGCGCCGTCGAGTTTCCATCGATTGAGGGTACCCGTTCAAATGTGAAGCCATCGAAGCGATAGAGACCCTCGCCGGAACCCAGCCACAATGAGCCGTCCGGGGCCTGAGCGATGTCGTTAATTTGCGGAGGCGCGCCCTCCCGTTCCGTCCATGAGGTGTGCTGTAGCTGAAACAGAGACGGATTGAGAGTTTCGGCCGGGCGAGCGCTTTGCGAATAAGCACACACTCCGCAGACAAGGCTCAGAAGTCCCGCTGAGGTAAACAGACGTAGGGAAGTCCATGCCGGAGGAGCTTTCGTCATTGGGCGTAAGTGCCGCCATAAGTCGTCCCGACTCGGCGAGCAGCCGGGCGGATCATCTCCGACACGCGCCAATCGAGCATACCGCCGGACGCTGCGCCGCTCAGGGGACACAACATCCGGGCATAGCGTTGGATCGACATTCAGCGTTCTCGCCCATGATGCGATGCAATTACGTTGGACACAATAGATCAATTATGCGTGGGCGCAAACCGCCGCGGAGTCGTCCATATGTGAGCCCGGAGTGGCTGCAAACGAGCAGCTAGGGCACGGCGACAGTGACACCAGTGTGCCCATCGAGCAGGGCCGAGACCTGTTCGACGCCATGCGCCGGGCCCACAAGGACGTTCAGCTCGTGGTCCTGAAGGGCGAGGGATCATTGGTTGTCACTCAGTCAGACGCGTCTGCAAATGCTGCAGAGCTCAGTAGCATTCCTGCGTCAGCAGAATCCTCCCGACTGAACGTTATCCGAGTTCCGAGGGCGGTGGATCCTTCAGGGCTACCAATTCTGACAAGGCGCCTTTGCAATTGGCGTACTTGCCGGCAACTCACAAGCAATGAGAGATCAGTGATAGTCGAGGCTATAGGTCTCTATCGCTCGGTCAATAGCGTCCAGATGGACCGCCGATTTTGGTTTGAATACGGCCATCCGGCCCTGCATCGAAGAGAGCTCGGCGTATTCTTCGATCTCTCGGTATTCAGCCCGATCGCCGTAGTCATCGACCAGAATCTCGAACGATACTTTATTAGTTAAATATTTTATGGTGGTGAGTGCGCACGCCACGCGGAAACGCCCGTCGATCAACACTAAGTCCGGCAAAAACGACGCATCGTGATTGACCCAAGGCGCGAGCGGGTAGCGTTTCCAACGAATACATCGAGTCGCGGACGGGCGTTTGAAAATTGGGACGCCCCATAACTCCGTCATACCGATATTGCAGTAAACGAAATCTCCATTGGAACTGCCGAATTCGGTGGTGATTTTGTTCTCGACCGCACGAAGGAAAAACGGATCGCTGTCGACGGTTTTGAAGCGCACGCGGGATTTCGCCGCTACAATCGTAGATCCACCGCTCCCGTACTCGAGATAAATGCGTGCCTTCGGCATGCGTGATGAGAAATATCGATCACCCTCAACATCAAACGACGGTGTATCGGGTATCCGCGGTTTGGAAAATCGCTGCCGGTAAAGAAACGCGATCAAATGCCCTTTATCGAGTACTGATCGAGGCAGGTGGGCTCGCCCGAACTGCTTTATCTCATCTGGAATCGGCGGCATATCGGAAGCGCGAATAGTATTGGTGGCAGGCAATTTATCACGCGTTGGCGGCGGGTGCCGCAATCCTTGTTCATAAATTCCTGCCTAACCTCTTGCAGCTAGTGCCTGGTTTCAGATCGTCGGAGCGCTGCCCTCAGCTGGGACGGTGTCGTCCCCTCCCACGTTCGGAAAGCTCGATAGAAAGAATTCGAATCCTCGTAGCCGAGCAGAAATGCCACTTCCGTGACATCCATCTCCGGCCGATTGAGGTACTCATGCGCCAGTTGCTGCCGCGCCTCAAGAAGCAACTGCCGGA
>Ga0209169_10000269_pt1 | contig 31225 bp, 31 predicted proteins | sample HubBroMetageWRM4_FD_188346 | JGI IMG/M metagenome (GOLD analysis project Ga0209169, IMG submission 188346) | Warmed soil microbial communities from the Hubbard Brook experimental Forest, New Hampshire - Hubbard Brook CCASE Soil Metagenome WRM 4... | ecosystem: Environmental > Terrestrial > Soil...
TGCGCGCGGCGCCGGCCGGTAGAGCCGTCTGCAGCGCCACACGATCAAGACCGTGCTCGACCGCGGGATGCAAGGCTTCGATCGTGTCGAGCACACGCTCCGGAACTTCGCCGTAACGGGCATAGGGAACGGCTTCGCCGCGGCCACGGTGAACCCCATCGTCGAGTTCGGCGACAACGACAACGGCTTCGGTCTTGCTGCCGCGGCTGATGGTGAAGGCGCCCGCCAGCGGCCAGCGCTCGATGCGAACGGACAGTTTCATGCAACGCGCAGTATGGACGCGTCTTCGACCGCCTCAAGTACGAAGTGAAAAGAAACCGGGATCGATCTTAGGCGGCGATCCCCTGCTCCTCGTCTTCACCGGCGTCGATCTCCGGCACCGGCTCGATGTTGCCGGTGTCGAACCAAGAAATAATTTCAAACCGGCCGTCGGGGTGTTCGGCCAGCGCCGTGCAGCTTTCGACCCAATCGCCGCAATTCATGTAACGGATGCCGAACCTGTCATGGATGACGGCGTGGTGGATGTGGCCGCAAATCACGCCATCGACTTCGCGGCGCCGCGCTTCGGCGGCCAGCGTCTCTTCGAACGCGCCGATATAATTCACCGCATTCTTGACCTTGTGTTTCGCCCATTGCGATAGCGACCAGTAGGAGAAACCGAGCTTGCGGCGGATAAGGTTGAAATATCGGTTGACGAAGATTGCGAAGTCGTAAGCGGTATCGCCAAGCAGCGCCAGCCAGCGCGCGTGTTTGACGACCATGTCGAAGACGTCGCCGTGGACCACGAGATAACGCCGGCCATCAGCGGCTTCGTGCGTCGCCGTTTCCACCACTTCGATGCCTCCGAAATGCGTGCCGTAGTAATCGCGCAAAAATTCGTCGTGGTTGCCGGGTAGATAGATTAGCCGCGAACCCTTGCGGGCTTTGCGCAAGAGCTTTTGCACCACATCGTTGTGCGGCTGCGGCCAGTACCAGCCGGACTTCAATTGCCAGCCGTCGACGATATCGCCGACCAGATAAATCGTATCCGCCTCATGCCAGCGCAGGAAGTCGAGGAGGCGTTCGGCCTGGCAGCCGCGTGCGCCGAGATGGACATCAGAAATAAACAGAGTACGGAACAGACGCGCGCCGTGCTCAAGTGTCACGATGTTTGATCTCTCGTCCATACGACATGGCGATGCCTATAAATAGATTCCATTGCAGCGGCATGACAGTGGACGTTAACATCCGTTAACGCGTCTGATACGCGCTCAGGTCCGTATTACAGACCCTTGTGAGTCACAACGCTGTCACGGCTCTGCGCTACGCGGATACTGATGACAGCGCCGATTCTCGCCGCAACGTCGCTCTGCCTCGCAGCCGCCATCATCCACGTCGTCAGCATCGCGGTCGCCGCGCTTCGCCTGCGCCGGCCCACGCCGCACCGTTCTTGTCCAGCGCAGGCGTTGCCGTCGGTCAGCCTGGTGCGTCCGCTATGCGGAATAGACAATCACGCCGCCGAAACGTTGCGTTCGACGTTCACGCTCGATCACACAAACTGTGAAATTCTGTTTTGTGTCGCTTCGGCAAACGACCCCGTGGTCCCGCTGGTCCGCGCGCTCATGGCCGAGTATCCCGCCGCCTGCGCGCGACTACTCGTCGGCGACGAGACGGTGAGCAACAATCCGAAACTCAACAATGTGCTGAAGGGGTGGAAAGCCGCCCAACACGAATGGATCGTGCTCGCCGACGCGAATGTACTGATGCCGCCCGATTATCTGCATCTCCTTTTCGCAAGCTGGCGTCCCGATACCGGCCTCGTCGCTTCGCCGCCGATTGGCTCCCGGCCGCAGGGAATTTGGGCCGAGGTCGAATGCGCGTTCCTCAACACTTATCAAGCGCGCTGGCAGTACCTCGCCGACATGATCGGTTTCGGATTCGCCCAGGGTAAGACCATGCTTTGGCGGCGCACCGACCTCGAACGCGCCGGCGGCATCGAGGCTCTCGCAAAGGAAGTGGCGGAAGACGCCGCCGCGACCAAGATCGTGCGCGCCGCCGGCCGTAAGGTTCGGCTTGCGGCGCGGCCGTTCCCGCAGCCGCTCGGCCGTAGGAGTGTGTCGGAGGTCTGGAACCGGCAGCTGCGGTGGGCACGGCTCCGCCGCGCCAGTTTCTTCGGTTGCTTCCTGGCGGAAGCGCTTTCGGGCGGCCTGTTGCCGCTCGTCTTGCTCGCAGCGATCGCGCCGGCCATCGGTCTGCCGCGCGGACTGAGCGTCATCTCGCTCGGGATACTTTGGTACGCCGGCGAAATGCTGCTCGCATCAATAGCAAGCTGGCACCTATCGCTTCGCTATCCGCTCGCGTGCGTGCTGCGCGATCTTTTATTGCCAGTACTGTTCGTCAAAGCGCTGACCGGCGACGATTTCGCTTGGCGCGGCAACGAAATGAGGGTGGAGCGACCGCGGCCACGCGAGGTGATGGCGCTCATGCGGCCTAGGCTCGCGACGTTCGCTCCGGTGGCGCGGCGGCGGCTTCGTTTGCTGCGCGAACGAATGTCGTGATCGACCACGACGGCGCGCACTCAAGCGCTGACGCGCACCGCCCGACTATTATCGAGATAAGAGGCAAGATGCGCGCTCAGTTCGCGGGCGTCATCGCCGGCCCCGTCAATCAGGGCAGACTTCCTGCGGCGCAGGAACTGCATGCCCATCAGGTACATCCCCGGCGAACTGACAACACCGCCGTCGTGCTCGATCATGCCCTTGCGATCGCGGACCGGTACTTCCAGCCAGGAATAATCGGGCCGATAGCCGGTAGCCCAGATTATCGTTTGGATATCTCCTCGCTTGAGGTCGAGACCCAGCGGCGGAGAATCGTCGACCCGCGTGGCGGGCGGCCGGTGCGGGGGGTCGACTTCGCCATCCAAACCGTTTGCGCGCGCCCACTCGTCGATAAGGTCGAGCAACCGGCCCATTTTGAGATCGGAAAGCGCACACATGTTGCGCAACGACCCGGCAAACTGCGCGTTGCCATCCTCGGTAATACCGGCCAGCCGGCCGACAAGCTTCACGCCGGTCGCGGTCAATGCATTAAGGTCGAGAGTGGAGCGATCCGGCGTGCCGGCAAGCTGGAACGAAGGCACCCGGCGCGCACGCGTAATATCTTCGATCTGGTCGTATCGCTCGTCGAGTACGCCCGCGGCATCCATCCACCATTCGAGGTCCCTGCCGCGATACATTCGCGGCGCGCGAATATGCTCGCCGATCGAGAGCGTTACCGGACGGCCTGAGCGTTGTATTTCGTTGGCGATCTGGGTGCCGCTTGAAGACGCCCCAACAACCATTACGCCACCGGCGGGAAGTTGACCGGGGTTGCGATAGGTCTGCGCGGTGAGTGTTGCGATCGCTGCCGGAACGCGATGGGCAAAAGCGGGGGCGTCGGCGATGTTGCATGCACCGGACGCCACGACGACCGTCGGGCTCGACCAGTCGCCCTGGCTCGTCTGCACCAGATAACCCGTCTCGGTGTTACGCAGCGAAGTCACCGTCGTATGGGTGCGCACCGGCGCGGTAATCGCCTTCGCATAATTCGCTATGAAGTCGACGGTCTCGGCCAGCGTCCGATAACCGTCGGGGTCACTTCCGCTGTAATGAAATCCGGGCAGCCGGCTCTGCCAGTTTGGCGTGAGCAAGCGCAGCGAATCCCAGCGCTCGGTGCGCCAAGAGTTCGCAACCTCGCCGCGCTCGAGAACGACATGGTCGATCGAGCGTTCGGCGAGACAGCGGCTCATGGCGAGGCCGGCATGTCCGGCCCCGATAATGACTGTGGCGACCGTGCGAATCTAAGCCGCTCCCCTGCCGTGCGACCATGCGCTAGCGCGTCAACTTAGTGCATGAACCGCTAAGCGGGAAACGGATTCAACTCAGTTGACCACGACGGTGACATTCGTCGGATTAGTGACGATGTCGTAGACCGCCGAGCGCTTTTGCGATTGCGCCACGAGAGCTTCGATCTCGTCCTTCTTGGCGTCGGCGTCGATTTTGTAGCTCACCTTGATGCCGCCAAAACCATTGCGGACGTCGCTGTCGACACCGAGGATGCCCTGAATGTCCATATCGCCTTCAATGGTCGCCGTGACCGAACGAAGTTGGATGTTGCGGTGCTGTGCAACGGCGGCGATGCCGGCAGTCAGGCAACTTGCCAATCCGACCAGCACGATTTCGACGGGCGTGGCGCCTTTATCCGCGGCGGCGAACACTTCCGGGTGGTCGGCATCGAAAGCGAAGGTTTTCTTGTGATGCTGTTCCGCACCCAAGCCGTAAAATCCTTCGATCGTCGAATGGCTGTGCGTGCCCTCTTTCCATTCGCACTGTGCGCGCCACTTGAATTGCGCTGCCTGCGGCGCCTTGCTGAGCGCCTCGCGCGCGTCAATCAGAGCAGCGGTATTCACGCCGTTATTAACGGCGGCTTTAGCTTCGGCCATGGGTACCCTCCATACTGTTGACCACGTGAACGAAATTCCACGCACACATTATCAGTACATAACGTTGAGCAACATCGGGGCGAGTCAACTTTTAAATGCAGACAAGAAAATCCTGCTTTTTCTAAAATCCGCCGAGAAAGATCCTGCTAGCAAACGGCCGATCTACCGAATTCCTTTTGAACGGCATTTCGAAGGCAAAGAACAATCAACCCGCCAACACCTCCCGAGCCGCTTCATCCGCGATTCCGTTCAATATCAAGCGCTCCGCAGGAAAATCAGCGGCTATCCAGGCCGTTTCGGCCGCGCGCAGCGCGTTGCCGAGCCGCGGGCCGGCTTGAACGCCGCGTTGCACGAAATCCGCCGCTTTGAGAGGAAAACCGGGGACCGTCCAACGTTGCGGTAGCGTCGCCAGTTGTCGCCAATTTATGTCGGCGGCGCCTTCATCCGATCGGGTCCAGGCGACGAGCACACGGTCGAGAAACCGTTGCGGGCCGAGCTCGTAAAGAAGCGCATGGGCCGGCTGGGCATCGGAGTCCGGCGCCACCCGCCACCAATGTTCGAGCGCGAGAAGCCGTTCAGCTTCGGCGCCGGACAATCGCAATCGAGAAGTCAGGCGATCGGCGTCTTCCTTAACCCACACTCCTAGCGCACCGAGACGGCGCACGGCGTCCGGTTCGGCGCCGAGCGCCGCTTCAGCTTTGACCAAATTTTCGAAACTCGCGAGGAGAGCTACGCCGCCGAGAATCATGCCAAGCAGACCGCACTCGGACATGATCGCGAGCGTCGCCGTGGCGTGCGGCGCCAGCAAGAGTTTGAGGAGCTCGGCGCGCACGCGCTCGCGCGAAAGCGTCTCAAGGCCGGCGCGCGCCGCGACGCAGGCGTGCAGGCCAGCGCTATCCGGCGCGCCTTCGGCAAAATTCGCGTGAAAGCGAAAGAAGCGCAGGATGCGCAGATAGTCTTCTTCGATCCGCCGCCGCGGCTCGCCGATAAAACGAACGCGGCGAGCGGCTATGTCATCCAGTCCGCCAACATAGTCGTGGAACACTCCCACCGGCGTGATCGAGAGAGCATTGATGGTAAAATCGCGGCGCTCGGCATCGGCCCGCCAGTCGCGGCCAAAGACGACGCGCGCCTTGCGCCCGAATGTTTCAACATCCTGGCGCAGCGTCGTCACTTCGATCGGGCGATCGCCGATGATCGCGGTTACGGTCCCGTGCTCGATACCCGTCGCGAGCGCTTTGCCGCCGGCCGCTTCGACCCGCCGGGTCACTTCATCGGGCAACGCCGTAGTCGCCACATCGATTTCGCCGATCGGAACCCGCAACAAAGCATTGCGGACGGCGCCGCCGACAACACGGGCTTCCTCGCCGTCCCGGTCGAGCAGAGAAAGAAGGCGCGCCACTTCGCCCTCCCTCAGCCAGGCAGCGTCGGCGAGCTGTGGAACGCCACTCACTTGGTGGTCGTCCCCGGCACGAACTTGCCGCCCTCGATATGCGCCGGCACGTAAGTCGAGCCTGGGGGGGCTCCTGAAAACTGCGCGAGCGCAAGAAAACTGCCGGCCATCAGGATGAGAGACGCGATGATCAAGCCGGCGATGCGTTGCAAGGTCCATGCTTTCGGCAAAAAAACGCCGGCGCGGGTCGCCAACAGAAAAGCCGCATAGGCGACGAACGGCAGGAGAAAAAGTACGACTTCGGTGGCGATTGGCCTGATCATGCGCAGATGCGATCGTACAGGTTTCTCACAATACCGGCGGTTATACCCCAGATGTAACGGTCACCGAACGGGATGGCGTAATATTCGCGGCTGATGCCTTTCCACTCGCGACTGCGACGCTGAAGGTTCGCTGGCGTCATCAGAAACCGCAGTGGCACCTCAAATATCTCGGTGACCTCGCGCGGATTGAGCGTGAGCAAAAAATCCTGCTGCACACGCGCCACGGTCGGCAGAATGCGAAAGCCGGAAAAGGTCAAATAAAGGTCGAGATAGCCGAGCGGCTCGATGAGACTGGGAGCAAGGCCGATCTCCTCCTTTGCCTCCCGCAAGGCCGCGGCGACCGGACTTTCATCGTCCGGGTCGATTTTGCCGCCGGGGAAAGCCACCTGCCCGGCATGGCTGGCGAGGTCTTGGGTACGGACGGTAAACAGAACCGTCGGTTCGGTGCGATCGATAATCGGCACCAGCACAGCGGCCGGTCTAGTCGCGGTTACGCCTGCGGCCTCCCACATCGACGGATTGAGATCAAGGTCGCCCCGCGCGCCTCCGGCCATCGGATCAAGAAGCGACGGCGGCACCTGTAATGTCAGCCGAGCGCGCGCCCGTTCGAAGAAATCATCCTGCCCTCCGGCAAGAGCGGATGCCGCTTGCTCACGCAAATTTCCGCACCTCTTCCGCCGGCGCCATGGGAAAGAAGGCGCCCATGGACGTTACGCCAAACATGGGCTTGCCCTCAAACTCGCGTTCCTCGCCCAGCTCGACAAGATCGAAGAATAGCGCGCGCGTCACTTTCGCCCACAGATCGCGGCGCACGTGCAGGTATGGCTTAAGCCCTTCCGTCCCGCTTTCCCGCTCAAATCGCAAGGCATGCTCGGGCCCGCATTGCACCCAGTCATCGACGTTCGTCCGAAAGTTGAGGACCCGTCCAGCGGATGATTCTTTGACATCGAGTTCAACTGCGAGAAAAGGGGCGTCATCCACCTGGATGCCGCATTTCTCCACCGGGGTGACGAGAAAGTACTTATCGGCTTCACGCTTGAGGACCGAAGCGAACAGCTGGACCAAAGCGGGACGGCCGATCGGGGTTTTGGCGTAGAACCACGTACCATCCGAGGCGATCCGCATATCGAGATCGCCGCAAAACGGCGGATTCCAGCGCTCGACCGGGGGCGGTCCTTTGCGGCCACCGGACGCATGGCCTAGCGCGCCTGTGATCGCCTCTAGGCCCAAATGCCCTGTCTTTGCCACGGTTTACCCTGAACCTTCCCGGGTGAAAATTAACTCCGGGGCAGCATCGCTCGCAACAACGTGATTGTCATGCAGAGGCCGCGTCGCGGCAAACGTAAGTTGTGTTCCCGGTGAATGTAAGAATCGGCGCCAGCCGTTTTTCGCCGCTATTGCATTGCAAAATACCGGTGCAAAGTCGAACGCTTGCAATCGTTCGGGAGCGGCGAATCTGATTCGCTGCGAAACGAGGCGAAGAGGAGTTTCCTATGGCCGCTGTCGGCGGAGACGGGCTCGAAAAGCTGGAAGACATGATTGTGCGCGCGGCGGAAGCCAGCGCCGATCACGTGCGCGCGGCCAAGGCGGCGATCGGGAACGTGATATTCGGCCAAGACGCCGTGATCGACCAGGCGCTTATCACCATACTCTGCGGCGGCCATGGTCTCCTGGTCGGCGTGCCCGGTCTTGCCAAAACCAAGCTCGTCGAGACTATGGGTATTGCACTCGGCCTCGATGCGAAGCGCATTCAATTCACCCCGGACCTGATGCCCTCGGACATTCTCGGCACCGAAGTGCTTGAGGAAAGTCAGGCTGGAAAGCGTAGCTTCCGCTTCATCCCCGGACCGGTTTTCACCCAGCTCCTGATGGCCGACGAGATCAACCGTGCCAGCCCGCGCACGCAATCAGCGCTGCTGCAAGCAATGCAGGAGCAGCACGTCACCGTCGCCGGCACGCGTCACGATCTGCCCCGGCCATTTCATGTCCTCGCCACGCAAAACCCCATCGAGCAGGAAGGCACTTACCCGCTGCCGGAAGCCCAGCTCGACCGTTTTTTGATGGAGATCGACGTCGATTATCCTGACCGCGCCGCCGAGCGGCGAATTGTGTTTGATACGACAGGCGCGGAAGAGACGCGGGCCAAGCCCGCGATGAACGCCGAAGACTTGCTCACCGCCCAGCGCCTGGTGCGCCGGCTGCCGGTCGGCGAATCCGTCGTCGAAGCCATTCTTGCGCTGGTCCGCTCGGCACGTCCGGGTCCCGAAGGCGGCGAAGCCGCCAAACAGATTTCGTGGGGACCCTCGCCCCGCGCCAGCCAATCGCTGATGCTGGCCGTGCGCGCCCGCGCGCTGCTCGACCGTCGGTTTGCTCCCTCAATCGACGACGTGCTCGATCTCGCGACCCCGGTACTCAAGCATCGCATGGCGCTTACTTTTAGTGCGAGAGCGGAAGGCGAAACCGTCGACAGCGTCATCGGCCGCCTGAAATCGCGCATCGGATGAGCGGATGGTGACCGACGCAGCGCGTAGCTCTGGACTTGACGATGCGGCAGTGCAACGCGCCGCTGGCGAGGGCCGCACGCTTGCGGCGGCGATGCCACGGTTGATTTTGGAAGCGCGGCGGGTGGCCGCCACGGTGCTGCATGGTTCGCACGGCCGCCGGCGTGTCGGTCCGGGAGAAAACTTTTGGCAGTACCGCCGCTTCGTGTCGGGAGAGCCCGCATCACGCGTCGACTGGCGCCGCTCGGCGCGCGATGACCATCTCTACGTGCGCGAACGGGAATGGGAAGCGGCGCACACGGTATGGATCTGGCCCGATCGGTCACCATCAATGGTGTTTGCCTCGACGCTTGGGCGAGACACCAAGCTTTTCCGCGCGCTGGTGATTGCGCTGGCGCTTTCCGAAATCCTGGTCGAGGGCGGCGAGCGGGTTGGCATTCCCGGCCTGATGCGCCCGACCGGCAGCCGCAACGTCATCGATCGTATGGCGCAAGCGATTGTGCATGACCGCGCCGAACGCGCGAGCCTGCCGCCGAATTTTTCGCCCGCTCCGCTAGCCGAGGTTGTCCTGCTATCGGACTTCTGGAGCGATTTTAGCGAAGTGCGGCAAACCCTCACGCAGCTTTCCGGCAACGGTGCGCGCGGTCATGCCGTGCAGGTGGTCGATCCGGCCGAAGAGACTTTTCCTTTTTGGGGGCGCATCGAGTTCGTCGAGCCGGAAGGCGGCGGACGCGTCACCGCCGGCCGCGCACAGGTCTGGCGCGCCGATTATCAGGAGCGCGTTCGACGGCACCGTGCGCAAATCCGGGCCGAGACCGATCGCCTCGCGTGGAGTTTCATTATTCACCGCACCGATCACCCGGTGACCGAGTTATTGCTGGCGCTGCACGCGCGGATCGGCGCGGGCTTTCGCAACGATGAATCGCGAGTGCCGGCCGAGACCGGCGCGAGGGTTCCGGCATGATCGGCGCTATGGCGCTCGGCTTCGCCGAACCTCTCGTCCTCGTCGGTTTGCTGACACTACCGGTGCTGTGGTGGCTGCTGCGGCTCATTCCGCCGCGGCCCCGCCGCATCGATTTCCCGCCCACCCGGCTTCTGTTGGAAATCGCCCCGAAAGAGGAAACCCCAGCGCGCGCGCCGTGGTGGCTCACACTGTTGCGGCTTGCGCTGGCAGCGCTCGTCATTATCGCGGCGGCCGGTCCGCAGTGGAATCCACCCGTGGCGGCGATCAACAGCACCGCGCCGATCGCGCTCATGATCGACGACGGCTGGACGGCCGCCAGCAACTGGGATGCGCGTCTGCGCACGGCCGACGATATTCTGGCGCGGGCGGAAAACGATCGTAGGCCGGTGGCGCTCATTCCGTTGTCCGAAGGGACTCGCGACATTTCATTTGCGCCCGCGGGCTCGGCACGCGTTCGGCTGCATCAGATCGTGCCTAAGCCGTACACGCTCGATCGCCTTGAGGCGTTACCCGCGATCAACCGGTTCTTTGCCGGCGTTCACGAAGTCGAGGTGGTTTGGCTGTCGGACGGCGTCGATCTCGGCCGCGGCCCCGAGTTTGTGAAGAATCTCGCGCAGGCAATAGGCGCCCACCCGTTGACAATCGTCACCGGAGGGATTCCCGAGCCGTTGGCGCTCACCGCGGCAGACAACGCCGCCGGCGCGCTGACCGTAAAAGTCTTGCGCGCCGCCTCCGGCGGAGCGGCCGACGGAACCGTCCGGGCACTTGATCTTAAGGGACTGACGCTTGGCGAAGTCCCCTTCGCTTTCAAGGCAACGGCGGATCGCGACACCGAATCGCGTTTCGACTTGCCGGTGGAAATTCGCAACGACATCGCCCGTCTGGAAATCTCGGGAGAACGCTCGTCGGGCGCGGTGCAATTGCTCGACAAGCGATCCAATCGGCGAACCGTCGGCGTCGTCTCCGGGGCTACCGCCGACACGTCGCAGCCGCTGTTATCGTCGAGCTATTACATCGCGCGCGCGCTCGGCCCGTTCGCCGATGTCCGGCTTGCCCAGGGTGAATCGCCGGCCGATGCCGTCGGGCACTTTCTCGATCAAAACCTGCCGATGCTCATTCTCGCCGACGTCGGCAATGTAGCGGGAGACGCGCACGACCGGCTTGCACGATGGATCGAAGACGGCGGCGTCCTCGTTCGTTTCGCCGGCCCGCGGCTCGCTGCCTCCGACGACGATCTGGTGCCGGTCCGGCTACGCCGCGGCGGCCGGATACTCGGCGGCAGCCTGAGTTGGGACAAGCCGCAGCCGCTGGCGGCGTTTTCGCGCGAAAGCCCGTTTGCCGGTTTGAATGTGCCCAGTGATGTGACGGTCAGCCGCCAAGTGCTCGCCGAACCCGATGCAGCGCTGACCGAAAACACTTGGGCGACGCTTGCCGACGGCACGCCATTGGTCACCGCGGCACGGCGCGGCAAGGGTCTCATCGTGCTGTTTCACGTCACCGGAGACACCCGCTGGTCGGATTTGCCGTTGTCCGGCATTTTCGTGGACATGCTCAAGCGCATCGTCGGACTGGCCAGCACGACAGCCATTGCTCAAACGCCGAACGCCGAGACCAAGAACGTTCATGAAGTCGCGTCGCCAAATCGGGTGCTCGACGGCTTCGGCAATTTCGGTCCGCCACCGTCCACCGCGCGGCCGGTGCCGACGGATTTTTCCGGGAGCGCCAGCGCGGAACATCCGCCGGGCTTCTATGGTCCGGCGGACAGTCCGCTCGCGGTCAATACGCTCGCGGCAGCCGACCGGCTGGCGCCACTCGATTTCTCGGCGCTTGCGCGCGCGAATCATGAGATTTATCGCAAGAGCGAACCACGGGACCTGCGCGGGCCGATATTGCTCGCGGCGCTTGCGCTGTTCTTGCTCGATTCTTTGGTGGTGCTTTACCTCAACGGCAGCTTCACACGACTTATTCCTCGTCTTTCACGGGCGAGCGCCGCGCTCGTCATCATCGTCGGCGCGCTCGCGCTCACCTTGGCGCGAAGCGGCGCTGAAGATGCGCCGAATAACGTGCCGCGCGCCGCGCTCGAAACCAAGCTCGCCTATGTGGTCACCGGCAATCAGGACGTCGATTCGATCAGTAAAGCTGGTCTCGGCGGCCTCACTCTTTTCCTGGCTCAGCGCACGGCGCTCGAGGCCGGCGAACCGGTCGGGTTGGACATCGCCCGCGACGAGCTCGCCTTCTACCCGCTGATCTATTGGCCGATCGTCCCCGGGGCCCCCCGCCCGCCCGAGCAGGCGCTGAAGCGCATCGACTCGTACATGAAGCAAGGCGGCACCGTTCTGTTTGATACCCGCGACGCAATCGTGGCGCCGCCTGGGCCGGGCGGCACGGCGCAGAGCGCCGGCATGCTGGAATTGCGCAAAATCCTTTCCTCGCTCGATATTCCGGAGCTCGAGCCGGTACCGCGCGACCACGTCCTCACCAAAACGTTTTATCTCTTGCGCGACTTCCCAGGCCGCTTTAGCGCCGGCCAGCTTTGGGTCGAGGCGTTGCCGGCGGTTAACGACGACGACGAGACGTCCCGCCGCCCCGCCCGCGGCGGCGACGGCGTTTCCTCCATCCTGATCACCTCGAACGATCTGGCGGGCGCTTGGGCCATGCAGCCCGACGGTCAGCCCATGCTGCCTGTGGTCGAGGGCGAACCGCGCCAACGCGAACTCGCCTTCCGCGCCGGCGTGAATATCGTCATGTACACGCTCACCGGCAATTACAAAGCCGATCAGGTGCACGTGCCGGCTCTGCTCGAACGGCTCGGCCAATAGGAGCACCGATTGAATTTAGGTGTCGCGTTTGCTCCTCTCGTCGGCCTCCAGATTCTCTTGGCGGCCGCGGCAGCGGTCGTGGTGTTGTCGCTACTCCTTCTGGTAGCGCGCAGCCGCGGCGCCGTCGTTCGTGTATTCGGGTTGGCGCTCGTTGTGCTTGCGCTCGCCAATCCGTCGCTGACCCGCGAGGATCGCGACCCGCTGTCCTCCATCGCGGTCGTCGTCGTCGATAAAAGCCCGAGCCAGAATTTCGGCGGACGCGCGCAGCAGACGGAAGCGGCGCGTGCAGCCATCACCGCACGGCTAAGCCGCATTCCGGGTCTCGAAGTGCGGGTGGTCGAGGCGGGTCAATCGGACGGCGAAACGGACGGCACGCGGTTATTCACCGCGCTTGGCGCCGCGCTTGCCGACGTGCCTCCCGATCGCATCGCCGGCGCTATCATGATTACCGACGGCCGTGTCCACGACGTACCCGCGGACGCGAGCGCGCTCGGCTTTGCCGCTCCGGTTCACGCCCTGATCACCGGCAGCAAGGATGAACGCGACCGCCGCGTTAAGCTCATCGCCGCGCCGCGCTTCGGCATTGTCGGTCAAACGCAAACCATCACTTACGAGGTCGACGATCAAGGCGGCGGCGAACCGACCGCCACGGTCACGGTGCGGCGCGACGGCGATGTTCTGGACAGCCGCAGCGTTCGGGTCGGAGTGCCGCAGCGTGTGGAAATTGCAATTCCGCACGCCGGTCAGAACCTCGTGGAAATCGAAGCTTCATCGCTTTCCGGCGAGCTCACGGCCGTCAATAACCGCGCCGTGGTGGCCATCGACGGCGTGCGCGACAAGTTGCGGGTCCTCCTGGTTTCCGGCGAACCGAATGCCGGCGAGCGGACGTGGCGAAATCTGCTTAAGTCCGACGCCTCGGTCGATCTCGTTCATTTCACCATTTTGCGTCCGCCGGAGAAGCAGGACGGCACTCCGATCAACGAGCTGTCGCTCATCGCCTTTCCGACGCGTGAACTGTTCCAGCAAAAAATTGGAGAATTTCAGCTCATCATTTTTGATCGCTACGCGCGCCAAGGCGTGTTGCCCATGATCTACTTCGACAACATCGCGCGTTATGTCCGCGACGGCGGCGCAGTCCTGGTCGCTGCCGGGCCTGACTACGCCAGTTCGACCAGCCTTTGGCGCACCCCGCTTGATTCGATTCTTCCGGCCGAACCGGATGGCACGCTGACTGAACGCGGCTTTCGGCCGAAATTGACCGAGCTCGGCAAACGCCATCCCGTCACGCGCGATCTCGAAGGCTCGGCGAGCGAGCCGCCACATTGGAGCCAATGGTTCCGTGTGGTCGATACCAGAAACCCAACCGGAACGGCGGTGATGCAAGGGCCAGACAACGAACCGCTGCTTTTGTTGTCGCGCCAGGGCGAAGGCCGCGTCGCTTTGTTGTTGTCCGACCATATCTGGCTGTGGGCGCGCGGATTCGAGGGTGGCGGCCCGCATCTCGATCTGATGCGCCGGCTATCGCATTGGCTGATGAAGCAGCCCGAGCTCGAAGAAGAAGCTTTGCGGCTCGTGGTGCGCGGTCACGAATTGTTGGTGCGCCGGCAGACCATGGCGGATGAAGTGTCCGACGTGACACTTACTTCGCCTTCCGGATCGACTCAAATATTGAAACTGGCACCCACGGACGCGGGCGTCTGGGAAGCGACCGTCACCGCCAACGAACTTGGCTTGTGGCGCGCCACCGACGGCAAGCTCAACGCGCTGGTCAATATCGGCCCCGCCAACCCGCGGGAGTTTTCCGAAGTGACATCGACGACGGATGTGCTTGCACCGATCACCGCGGCGACCGGCGGGGACTCGCGCCGGCTTGAGGAAGGCGGCGGCGTGAATGTTCCTCGGATTCTCGCCGTGCGCTCGGGCGACACTTATAAAGGCGGCGACTGGATCGGCCTGAAAATGCGCGACGCCAGCGTCGTTCGCGGCATCGGCGTGCTCCCGGTATTCGCCGGCTTGCTGGGGCTGCTGTTGCTGCTCGGCAGTCTCGCCGGAACGTGGGCGCGCGAAGGCCGCTAAGAAATCGATCGCCTAGTCGGCGCGGACCGATCCCGACACGCCGTTGAAAGCCCCATCGGCCAGCTCCGCGATGAGGAGGCGTGCCGGATCGACGGGTCCGGGCATCACGACCAGTCCCGCCGGAATCCGCTTGAATCCGCACTTGCCGTAATAGGACTCGTCGCCGACCAGCAGCATCAGCCGGTGTCCCTGGGTCTTCGCGTGGGCGAGCGCATGCCTAATCAGCGCCTGGCCGACGCCCCGTTCGCGAAACGGCGGCTCGACGGTAAGCGGGCCAAGGAGGAGCGCCTGGCTCTCGCCAATGCGCACGGGGGACAGGCGTACTGAACCAACCAAGAGTGTGCCTATGCGCGCCGTGAACGATAAATCGAGCTGGTGGGTCACTTGCTCGCGCAGCCGATAAGCCGTCTTGGCATAACGGCCCGGACCGAACGTGCGCTCGTGTAAACGCGCGATCGCCGAGGCGTCGCTTTTCGTCTCCGTCAGAATGGTCAGCGAAATGTCGTTCACCCCCGCCGCCTAGCATCCGCGCCGACGCGGGTCCAGCCGAAGCGGAAGCGCTTGTGCAACATCTGTCACCGGCCGGGCGAATGCTTACATTGGAGACGCGGCATAAAGCGGAGATAGCTAATGGGGCTGTTGGTCGACGGCGCGTGGCAAGATGTCGATATGCGTGTGCAAGCGGATGGCCAATTCGTCCGCAAGCCCACATTTTTCCATAATTATATCACCGCTGATGGCAGTCCGGGCCCGACCGGCAAAGGTGGCTTTCCCGCCGAGGCGGGCCGCTATCACCTCTACGTCTCGCTTGCCTGCCCGTGGGCGCATCGCACGCTGATTTTCCGCAAACTAAAAAAACTCGAGGACGTGATCTCGGTCTCGGTCACCGTCGCACTGCTCGGCAAGAAGGGCTGGGAATTTGGCACCGAGCCCGGCGCGACGCTCGATACCGTCAACGGCAAATCGGCGGTCGCCGACATCTATATCCTCTCGGACCCGCGCTACACCGGCCGCGCCAGCGTGCCGGTGCTTTGGGACAAAAAGCAGAAGGTCATCGTCAACAACGAATCGTCCGAAATCATCCGCATGTTGAATTCGGCATTCGACGCACTCACCGACGTTCACACTGATTTCTATCCGGCCGAACTGCGCGGTGAGATCGACCGCATCAACGGCGTTATCTATGAGACCGTCAACAACGGCGTTTATCGCTCCGGCTTCGCCGTCAGCCAGGCTGCCTACGAGGAGGCGGCGCGGGCGCTGTTTGCAACGCTCGATCAACTCGAACAGCGTTTATCGCGACAGCGTTACCTCGTCGGCAAGCAACTGACCGAGGCTGATTGGCGGCTGTTCACGACGTTAGTGCGTTTCGATGCGGTGTATTACAGCCACTTCAAATGCAACCTGCGGCGCATCGTCGACTATCCCAATCTGTCAAATTATTTGCGCGATCTTTATCAGGTGCCGGGAGTGGCCGAGACGGTGAACCTGGACCACATCAAACGACACTATTACGGCAGCCATCGTAATGTGAACCCGACCGGAATAGTCCCGATCGGGCCGCTACTGGATTTCACGCAACCGCACGACCGCGACCGGTTTGTTTAATGCGTTGCGCCGCGCTCGGTCGACGAGCGCGGCGCACAGCATTCTCTCGGCGATCAGCTACCAGTCGTAGCCACCGTAACCGCCGTACGATCCGCAATAGCCGTTGTCGTAATACGGATCACAGTATCCGGAATAGGGATAGCCGCCAAACGCATAGAGGCCGCCCAAACCCAGCGCCGCACCGGCTGCAGCAGCACCGGGTCCCCACCCGCGATTCCAGCCGTTATTGCCCCAGCCACGGCCACCGTTACCGGCCCAATGGCCGCCATTGAAGTTGCCGGCTGCCATATGTCCGCCGGGAGCAAATCCACCTCCGCGGCCGCCGGCAGCAAATCCGCCGGCATGGCCCCCACCACCGCCGCCGCCATGACCGAACGCCATGGCTCCAGTGGTCGTCATCGCGGCCGTGCCCAGCGCTGCGGCAGCCGCGATCGCAAGAATCCTCTTACGCATCGAACCTTCTCCATTTTTTTCGCCCTTCAGCCGCCGATGGTTAGAAAACGCCGGGGCGCCGATATAGTTGCCGTCGTGCTGGCACGTCACGGCTAATTGACGCGGCTAGAACAATTAAACTTGGCGATGTCTCGGTAAGTGCCGCCTTCACCACAATTCAGCGGGCGGCCGGCCATCGAAAAATTCACCGATACGTGCGCGCGTTCCGCGGGTCGTTTCTTCCGGCAGCGTGTTCAGCGAAAAGAATCCGTGGGCAATGATTTCCTTGTTCGGTTGCGGCGGCGCGCTCTGGTGGAACGAACGCACGATGTAAAGCGCGACGTGGTCGCGGTGCGAGATGCGGCGATTGAAATAAATTCCGAACAGAACCGGTTGATCGCTGAGTTCAATATTGCCTTCTTCGCGTAATTCGCGCGCCAGCGCCGTCGTCAAGCTTTCGCCAGGCTCGACCCCGCCGCCAGGCAGGTGCCAGCCGGCGACATAGCTGTGCTTGACGAGAAATACGCGGTCCGTTCCGTCGATCACCAACGCCCGCACGCCGACCGTTAAGCCTCGGGCAAAGCGCCAATAGAGGTGCATGCCTCGCTGCATTGCCAGCTCAATTGAACGAGGGGGCATCGCGAATCCCTGCCTGAAGATAGGAGCCTTCGGGCCGCACTGACCGCAACGGCGGACCGGTGGCACCTAATCGGACGAACTCAAAATGCTCGGCAAAGCCCCTGTGCACAAGTTTAGAAACGTTCTAATATACGACAGCCGCGACAGCAGCGGAGCCTGCCTTTGAAAAAATTCTCCGAATTGACCGAGCAAGAAATCCTGGCGCTGGCGGTCGCCAATGAGGACGAGGATCACCGGATTTATCGGTCGTTTGCAGCCGCCTTGCGCGGAGCGTTTCCGGACACGGCAAATATGTATGACAGGATGGCCGAGGAAGAGATTGGCCATCGCGACATGTTGCTCGATCTCTATCGCGCGAAGTTCGGGGATTTCCTCCCGCTAATCCGCCGCCAGGACGTGAAAGGCTTCGTGGCGCGCCGACCGATTTGGCTCGATCGGCCACTCGGGTTGGAGGCGGTACGAAAATTCGCCGGCGAAATGGAATTTGAGACCGCGCGCTTTTACCGGCGCGCCGCGCAATCCGCGCGCGATTCGGCCACCCGAAGGCTGCTCACCGAGCTTGCCGCCGCAGAGGACAAGCACGAGCAGCTCGCCCGAGAGCTTGGCGACAAACTCACGCCCGGCGCTCGTGCCGCCGAGGACGAGACCGCGCGGCGGATGTTTGTGTTGCAATATGTCCAGCCCGGACTGGCGGGGCTGATGGACGGATCGGTATCGACGCTCGCACCGTTATTTGCGGCCGCCTTTGCAACCCACAACACCTGGGCGACATTTCTCGTGGGGCTAGCCGCGGCGGTCGGAGCCGGCATCTCCATGGGATTTGCCGAGGCACTGTCCGACGATGGCTCGCTGACCGGGCGCGGCGCGCCGCTGGTCCGCGGCGCGGTTTGCGGGGTCATGACGGCGCTCGGTGGCCTTGGCCATACGCTCCCCTACCTCATCCCGCACTTTTACGCTGCGACGTTCCTTGCTTTCGCCGTCGTCACCTTCGAACTGGCGATCATCTCCTGGATCCGCACCCGCTATATGGACACGCCGTTCCTGCAGGCGGCGTTTCAGGTCGTCCTCGGCGGGGCGCTGGTATTTGCCGCCGGTATCCTGATCGGCAACTCATGATCCGACCGACGACATCGTAGTGTGTGCGTAATTGGCGTTGCATAATGCCGCGATGTTTGTCCTCGCCCATCTTTCCGATCTGCATCTTGCATCGCGGCCGCCGCTCGCCGACTTGGTGAGCAAACGCGGCCTCGGCTTCATCAATTGGCACCGCAAGCGCAAACATGTGCATCGCGCCGAGGTGCTCGAAGCGATCACCACCGATCTCCGCAGCATGAATGCCGACCACGTCGCCGTTACCGGCGATCTCATCAATTTCTCGACGAGGAACGAGTACCAGCGCGCCCGCGCCTGGCTTGAGACCGTGGGGCCGCCCTCGGCGGTAACTGTTATCCCAGGCAACCACGACATCTACGTGCCTACAGCGACGAAATGGCCGGGTGAGTTTTGGAATGAGTATATGCGCGGCGACCGCAGCGCCGACGGCGGATCGTTTCCGTTCGTGCGCCGTCGCGAGAACGTGGCGCTGATTGCGCTATCGTCGGCGGTGCCTACCGGACCTTTTCTCGCCACGGGCTTTCTCGGCGAGCCGCAACTCGCCCGCTTTGCGGCGGCGCTTGAGGAAACCCGCGGATTATTTCGTGTCGTGCTGATCCATCACCCGCCGACCATTGCCGGACGTCGGCATTTGCGGCGGCTCGTCGACGCCGTGGAGTTTCGCCGCGTGTTGGCGGAAAAGGGTGCGGAGCTGGTCATTCACGGGCATGATCACCATCATTCGCTGGTGTGGCTCGATGGTCCGCAACCGATACCTGCCGCGGGCGCGCCTTCAGCCTCGGCACGGGCCGCCCACGGCAGCGAAGACGCGGCGGGCTATAACCTTTTTCATATTGCCGGACAGAGCGGGAGCTTCAGCTGCGAAATGATCACGCGGCAGCGCACCGCCGACGGCGGCGTTCGCGAATTCGGCCGGCAGAAACTCGTTTAGGACAAGCTCGCGAGAATCGCCGCGGCCAGCAAGAGCGCGAGCAGGCAGGCGAGAAATCCGAGCACGAATGCGACTATGCCGCGCCGCCGCCGCCGCCGCGTTTGGCGCTGCGCCTCCCGTCCGTCGATCCGTGCCGAAAACTCGGAATCTTCCGCGAGCGCCTGCTCGCGCTCGACCAACCGGCGCGCAACGTAATCGGTAACCGCTCGCACGATCTCGGCAATCTCGTGCGATTCAGCGAGAACCCGGCGCCCAAGCCGCGTGTCGTACAAAAATCGGTAAGTGCGCTTGTCGCGCCCCATCGCGATGTGCGCGACCGGATCGATCCATAGCCGAGGGGTATCTCCCCGGCTTAATCCGCGGTCAAATAAGTCCACTGCCGCCGGAACGCTGGCGAACAATGGATCAAGCGCTTCGTTGAGAAGCTCAAGGCGCGCGGCTTCCGCGTCACGCAGGTCGACGACCACGCTGGTGCGTTCGGCCGCCTCAATTCGCGCCTGATGCATGGCCTGTCGCAACGGCGAGGAAGATGCGGCTTCGCTCGCCGATTTTTCAGACTCACGCCTACGCCCCCACATAGACCCCTACCTTTTCCTTGGCGCCACGATACACGCGCGCCGCCGCGCGCAGAAGGCCGCTCAGAAGCTCGCTCACAGGGCGGAATAAGCTGGTGATTCGATCCGCCTTTTCCTGCGCTGAACCCGCCCGAGAGCCGTCAAACCCGCCTTGAGATTGCCCATCATCGTGCCCACATCTGGATTGGGCAGCTTTGTGGTTGACCTTTTTACCCTGCCTGATTGGATAAACGGCGAAACGGCGCTCAAAAGCCGGACCCGCCGCAAACGGCGACAGAGGAAACATCGAGGAATGAGGGTGTCATGAACGCCCAGCAGTTACTTCAAGAAATCTCAGATTATTGCCGTCAAACCGGTCTCGCCGAGTCGACCTTCGGACGACGCGCGGTCAACGACGGGAAGCTCACGGCGCGCCTGCGCAACGGCGGCCGCATCACAACCGATACGCTCGACCGCATTCACGGCTTCATGACTGCCCACCCGCCCCTTGGGCCGCGTCCCATCGTGATCGAGCGGCCGCGCGAAAGCCGGCCCGCCGGAATGCCGCTTCTGCAACCGGTTGCCGCGGCCGCCGGCGGCACGCCGGCCGATCCGCAGCGAAACTTTCGGTTTTTCGACAACCGGCAAAAATATCTGCTCTTCGTCAACACTTGCAGCGAGAAGTGGGAAGTCGCGCACCGCGTCTCCGAAGAGTTGGCGCATATTCATCCGCGGCCGCCGGCTGTGCGCTTGTTCGACGCCGGCATCGGCGACGGCTCGGTGCTCACCCGCGTGATGCGCGCGGCGCACGACCGTTTCCCGCACATGCCTTTCTACGTCGTCGGCAAGGAAATCAGCCTCGAAGACGTGCGGCTCACGCTGCAAAAAATGTCCGATCGCTTCTTCGAACATCCGTCCACCGTCTTGGTGCTGACCAATCTGGCCTACGCGGATGCGCCGTCGCTGGCGGTGAAGTCGCTCAATGCCGCTTCCAGCCTGGTGTGGCACGAGCTTCCCATGATCGGCAATTCTGCGCATCAGTTCGAGCAACAGATCATGGATCTCGAGCCGTTTCTCGGGCTCAACTGGAAGGCCGGAGTGAGCCCGCGCACCGGCAATCCGGTCTACGAACGCCCCGTGGTGCTCGTCATCTATCGCGAGGATCATCGCTTTTTGCTCGATCCGATTCTGCCGAAGCCGGGTGGGACCGTCGCCAATTACGATCTGATCATCGCGTCGCAACCTTATCGCGCCCGCGCATCGCTCGACTTCAAAGCCCAGCGCGTCATTGCACCGCTGGCCCGCGCGCTCGGACCCGGCGGCCGCCTGATCGCTATTCACTCGCACGGCCATGACCCCGGCATGGAGATCATTCAGAAGGTCTGGCCGGACGATCATCCCTTCATCCACGACCGGCATCAAATCCTCAAAGCGGTGAAACACGAGCTCGGTCAGGCCGGCCGCGATTTGAATTTCAACGCCTACGCCGACAATCGTTCGCTGTTTCGCTACGTCATGCACACGTTACCCTCGGAAATCTCCGATTCTTCAATCGGCACCTCGACGCTGTTTGCCGCATGGAATGCCGCCATCTATGTCGCGCAGGTCGAAGACGATCGGCTTGGCGATGTGGTTGCCGACGGCCGCTACCTCGACGCCACGCGCGCGGTCCTGCGCGAGCGCGGCGGATTATGGTTCTTCGACGAATCCTATGTGATCTCACGCCGGCGCGCTTGATCGCGGACACTTTGCGCCGACGAGAGGGAAGCGGTGAATTGAAATGGCCGCACTCCCCGTTCCAGATCGTACGCCATCAGGGCCGGTCGCGCAGATCAGCGCGTTCATGGCCGAATTTTCGGTCGAGGTGACGCGTCCATCGGCGGCCGATATTGCCGCGCTCGCAGCGCAGCGGCCCGGCGCGAAAGCTTATCTGAGCATGGTGCCCGGGCGGCCGGCTGACGAAACCGTCAGCCATGCCGTGGCGCTGCGTGCCGCCGGTCTCGAACCGGTGCCGCATCTTGCCGTACGCAATTTCGCGAGCGTCGAGGCATTCGACCAGCTTTTGACGCGGCTCAAACGCGAAGCGGCGGTCGACAATGTTCTCATCATTGCCGGCGACAGAAGCGAGTGCGGCCCGTTTCGCCGCGCCATCGATGTCATCGATAGCGGCCTCTTAAAGCGGCGCGGCATCCGCGGCATAGGAATCGCCGGTTACCCGCAGGAGCATCCGCAGATCGGCCGTGACGAGCTCAAGCGTGCACTCGTGGAAAAGATCGCCGCCGCCGAAGCGACGGGACTCACTGTCGAGATTGTCACCCAGTTTTGCTTCGACGCGCCGGCCATTCTGTCCTTCATCGCCGAAGTGCGCGGCTACGGATTCGATCACCGCGTGCGCATCGGGCTCGCCGGACCGACCAGCCTCAGTTCGCTGATGCGGTACGCCACCCGTTGCGGGGTGCGCACTTCCGCTCACGCTCTGGCGCGCCGCTCGGGCCTGATGCGGCAGGTGTTCGCCATGGCCACGCCCGACGATCTGGTCCGGGCGCTCGCTGAAGCGGCACCCCTCGGCGTCGCACCGCATTTCTTTTCCTTCGGCGGCATCGCAGCGACCGGCCGCTGGGCCCGCGCCGTCGCCGACGGCAACCTGGTGCTCGATGCCGAGGGTGGCTTTCGCGTGGAGTTCTCACCCCCGTCGCGCTAGCGGACATTCGACGCTAGGCCGCCGGCCAAAAAATAACCGTAGCTACGCACCCATCTCATAGCTCCACTGCCGGCGGCGAGTCGCGAATGATCGCCCCATGCAGTATGTGTGCAGACCTTCCGCGTGGATGCCCATGACCCAAAACAGCGCAAAACTTGATCTCTTTTCGTCCTATCAACTGGGCCCGCTGCAATTGCCCAACCGGCTGGTCATGGCGCCCATGACGCGCAACCGCGCCGGCGCCGGCAATGTGCCTGGCGCGATGAACGTGACTTACTACGCGCAGCGCGCCAGCGCGGGTCTCATCGTCACCGAGGGCACGCAAGTCTCGCCACGAGGCCAGGGTTACGCAGGTACGCCCGGCATTCACAGCGCCGAACAGGTGGCCGGCTGGAAGCTCGTCACCGACGCGGTCCATGCCGCTGGCGGGCGTATTTTCGCGCAGCTCTGGCATGTCGGGCGGATTTCGCATCCTTCCGTTCAGGCCGATGGCGGCGTCCCGGTCGCGCCCTCGGCGCTCAAACCGGCCGGCCAGATCATCACTCCCAACGGCATGCAGGATTTCGTTACCCCGCGCGCCCTGGAAACCGAAGAAGTCAAAGAAGTCGTCGAGGAATTCCGCCGCGGCGCCGCCAATGCCAAGCGCGCCGGATTCGATGGGGTCGAGTTGCACGGGGCCAACGGCTATCTGATCGACCAATTTCTCCGCGACAAAACCAATCAGCGGACGGATCGCTACGGCGGCAGCACGGCCAACCGCGTGCGCTTTCTTGTTGAAGTCACAGAAGCGCTCGCTGGCGAATGGGGCGGCGACCGCGTCGGCGCGCGGCTGGCGCCAACCAATCCCTTCAACGACATCACCGATAGCAACCCGGCCGCGACGTTTTCCCACGCCGTCAGTGAACTGGCCCGCTTCGGTCTTTCATACCTGCATATTGTCGAGCCGCTTCCGACCGATCCCATAGCGAGCGGAGAAACCCCGGATATCGGTTTCTTCCGCCGTGTCTGGCGCGGCACGCTGATAGGCAACAAGGGTTACGATTTCGCGCGCGCCAACGCCGCGGTGCGCGACGGAGTGGTTGACCTCGTCTCGTTTGCCACGCTGTTCCTGGCCAATCCCGATTTGCCTGAACGGTTCCGCCGCGGCGCCGCGCTCAATGCGCCGGACCGTCCGACTTTCTATGCCGGTGGCGCCAAGGGCTACACCGATTATCCGGCGTTAGTAAGCTAACGACTTTCCGCTTCGCCCGCTCAAACCCCGAGCTGAGCGGCCAAATCGCCGATATCTTTTGCCGCAATGTCTACCGCAACAGTCGGCCTCGCTTCGCCGCGGCCAGGTCCGCTCTCGTTTGGCCGCGCAATGTGGGCGGTTGCAAAGCCGAGCGCAGCGGCGGCTTTTAGATCAGAGCTGTGCGCCGCAACCATCATGCACTCGGCCGGTGCAAGATCGAATGCATCGGCGGCAGCGAGATAGGCGCGCGGCTTCGGTTTGTAGTCCCCGGCGATCTCAGCCCCGAGAATTGCATCCCAGACAAAACCGTTGCGACGAGCCAAGTCCACCATGACGGAAATATTGCCGTTCGACAGCGGCGCCAAAAGGTACCCCCGCTTAAGCCGGGCGAGCCCGTCCGTCACGTCGGGCCACGCGTCGAGGCGATGCCACGCCAGATTAAGCCTCGAAGGCACATCTTCGCTCAGGCCGGAAAGCTCAAGGTCCGAGAAGACACTTTCGAGATTGCGACGATGCAGAACGTCGAGTTTGCAAAACGCCATACGTCCGGAACGCACTTCCTCCATGGCGCCCTGGTATTTGTCTCGCCACCTATCGGCAAAATCGAACCAATCGAGGCTATAGCCGAGCGGCTTGAGGATCGATTCCGCCTCGCGCGCGACAGAGGTGCGCCAGTCGACCAGCGTGCCGAAAACGTCGAAGAAGAGGGCTTTCACGGCAGGCCGCATCGGATAAACTCCCCGCGCACGCAAGACGTAACCATCAAATAGCAAAAAGCGCGCGGCGCCAAAATCCCGGGAAAGCCATGTCGGAATTGGAACGTTGGGAAACGCGGTTTCGTACGCCGGGTTATGTATTCGGCGAGGAGCCCAACGCGTTCCTCAAATCAAAGGCGCACCTTTTGCGCAGGGGACAAAGTGCACTTTCGGTGGCTGACGGCGAAGGCCGCAACGGCGTGTGGCTCGCCGCACAGGGCCTCGACGTCCTTGCCGTCGATTTCTCCGAAAGCGCGCTTGCCAAAGCTCGGGCGCTGGCAAACCGTCGCGGCGTCGGGTTGCGCACCGAACTAGTTGACATCTTCACGTGGGACTGGCCGCAGGCGGCCTTTGACTTGGTCGTCGCGATCTTTACACAAGTCGCGTTTCCGCCGCAGCAGGCCGAGTTTTTCCTAAACCTTAAGCGCGCGCTGAGACCGGGCGGCCTGCTGCTGATGCAAGCCTATCGCACGGAGCAATTGAATTACCGCACCGGCGGGCCGCCCGAGGCCGAGCGCCTCTATACCCGGGCGCTGATCGAGCAAGGCTTCGGCGACTTCGCCGATCTCGAAATCCGCGAGCATGACAGCCTGATCAACGAAGGCACCGCGCATGTCGGAATGTCGGCGCTGATCGACGTCGTTGGCCGCAAATAGGAAAGCTTACAGGAACAAATCGATGTCAAAAAAGCCACTACGTAAACGCGGCAAACGATCGGTCGCCGCACCCTCTTCTCGACTTCCCGCCGTCGCCTTGGACAATCTCTCGGCCGAGCAACGTGCTTTGGTTGACGCGATAAAATCCGGGCCGCGCGGCCGCTTTCAAAACGAGGGACCTTTCGCGGTTTATCTGCATGCGCCTGGTTACGGAAAATTGGCGCAAGCGCTCGGCGGCTATCTGCGGTACCACACGTCATTGCCGCCGCGGCTGAAGGAGTTTGCCATCCTTTGCACGGCGCAGCATTGGAAGGCGCAATATGAATGGCACGCCCACGGGCCGATGGCGGCAAACGACGGAGTCAAGGAAACCACCATTCGTCATCTGAAAGCCGGGCGTCCGGCAAAATCGGCGGCCAAGGACGAGTTGGCGATCTATCAATTCGTCAAAGAGCTTTACGCCAAGCGCCGGGTCAGCAACGCCACTTATGCGCGCGTGCATAAGTTTATCGGCGACACCGGCATCGTGGAGCTCATCGGAATCCTCGGCTATTACGCGCTAATATCCATGACGCTTAATGTCTTTCGCATGCCGTTGCCCGAGGGAACACCGCTGCCGTTCCCGGAGCCGCGCATTTAGGCGCGGAGAGCGACAATAGCCGAACAAGCCAGCCCGTCGGGAGTTGTGGCAGTGGTCGTGAGTGCCCATTCCGGGTCAGCGGCGTTGAACTTCGCGATATCCTTCGCTATACGGGCACTTAAGACCGGAGGGGCCCGGCGCGATCGGGCTGAAAATGCCTGATGTCTGCTACGTTTGACAAAGTTGCTGATATTATTGCGGAAACTTGTGATATCCCGCGCGACAATATCAAACCGGAAAGTCACGCCATCAACGATCTCGAAATCGACAGCCTCGACTTCCTCGACATCGCCTTTGCCATCGACAAGACGTTCGGCATCAAGCTTCCGCTCGAGCAATGGACCCAGGAAGTCAACGATGGCAAAGCAACGACGGATCAGTATTTCGTCTTGAGTAATCTCAGCGAGCAGATCGACAAGCTGATTGCCGCCAAGGGCGCCTGAGGCGCCACGGATGCGTTTCGAATATTTCCAGATGATCGACCGCATTGTCGCGCTCGATCTCCCCGGGCGGTCGGTTCGATCCGTCGGCCTGGTGCCCAAGAGTTCGACGATATTCGAGGGTCACTTTCCCAATTATCCGCTGATGCCCGGAGCGTTCCTGCTCGAATGCATGGCACAGACCGCCGGCTGGCTATTGATCGCACTCAATGGCTTCAAGAGCATGCCGTTCATGGCCGGCGTCAAGGACGCAAAATTTCGCAACCCGGTGTTTCCCGGAGATGCGCTCGAGTTCGAAGGCCGCGTTGTGCATGAGGGGTCGGGCTACGCGGTAGGCGAAGGCAAAGGACGGCGCGACGGCAAGCTGGTCTGTAACGCGCAAATCATTTTCACCATCATGCCGTTTCCGAGCGAGGAATTTCGCGGCGCGCTGTTCGAATGGGGCGAGCGGCTTGAACTTCCGGTAAAGGAGCTTGCCAGGTGAATGCACGCCAAGAGGTGTGGATCACCGGCGTTGGTCTCATCACCTGCCTTGGCGAGGGGCTAGATGCCAATTGGCAGCACCTCGCACGCGGCGATCCGCCGGCCTACGACGACAAGAGCTTCGTCCCTTACGTTGTGCATCCGCTCGCGCCGGTAAACTTTGACAAACAAATCCCGAAAAAAAGCGACCAGCGGCAGATGGAGCCCTGGCAGCGCATCGGAGTCTATGCCGCAGGCTTGGCGCTGGGCGACGCGGGTATCGTTGGCAAACCCGAGTTGCTTGACACCACCGATATGATTGTCGCCGCCGGCGGCGGTGAACGCGACATTGCCGTCGATACCGCGATCCTGGCCGAAGCACGCAAACGCCGCGACACCGGCTCCTTCCTCAATGAGCGGCTGATGAACGACCTGCGGCCGACGCTGTTTTTGGCGCAACTGCCCAACCTTCTTGCCGGCAACATTTCCATCGTCCACGGCGTCGTCGGCTCTTCGCGCACGTTTCTGGGCGAGGAATCCGCCGGCGTTGACGCCGTGCGCATCGCGCATGCGCGTATTGCCGCCGGACAGAGCGAGCTCACTCTGGTTGGCGGCGCGTATAACGGCGCCCGCTGGGACGTTCTCCTGATCTTCGAGCAGGCGGGCGCGCTGTTGAAGGGTGAGTTTTCCCCGATCGGAGCACGCGGCACCAGCGGCGGCATGGCGCTTGGCAATATGGGCGCCTTTCTCGTGCTTGAAAGCCGCCAACACGCCGAACGGCGCGGCGCGCGGGCGCATGCGAGGATCAAGACGGTTCGTTCCGACCGCGCTGCTAGGCAGCCAGGCGACATCGAGGCGACGCTGCGCCGCCAATGGGAAAGCATCGCACCGGAGATCAACCGTGAGCGCGCGGCCGTCATTTCCGGTGCGAGCGGACTGGAGCCGGCGACGTCGGCGGAGCATACGGTGCTTAAGGAAATTGGGCTTCCGATCCGGAATACCGGAACCTATATCGGCCATGGTGTGGAAGCCCAGTTCATGGCTAATCTCGCCATTGCTTCTGCAGCGGTTGAACAAGGCAAGTTATATCCCGCGGAAGGACCCGCCGATGCTGGCGCCGGTCCGTCCGACTTGTCCCAGGTGGTGGTCACCGGGATCGCCAATTGGCGCGGCGAAGGGCTGGCGCTGATCGAGCGCGCGGAGTGAAGGAAAGAAACGCGATGACCGCAAAAACGCGAGACAAGCTCGGCCGTCCGGTTATCGCCGTCACCGGCATTGGCATTGTAACCTCTCTAGGCGTCGGAAAAGCCGCCAACTGGTCGAAATTGACCGGTGGAGTTTCCGGCATCCGGCAGATTTCGAGATTTCCGACCGAGGGGCTGCGAACCACCATCGCTGGCACCGTCAACGACGTCTATCGCGACGACATGTCGCCGGCCGACTTGTCGGAGCGCGTCGCGCTTCTCGCCGGAGAAGAGGCGATCGCCGAAGCGGCAATCGGTCCCAAAGGTCATTTTCCCGGACCGCTGTTTCTCGCGCCGCCGCCGCTCGAAATAGAATGGTCCGATCGAATCAAAATGGCCGAAATGGCCCCGGCGGATGCCGATCCCGCCTATCCCGAACTCTTGCGCGTAGCTCGAAACTTCGCGGCAAATCGAAATGCATTCAAGTTCGGCATTATCGGCGAAAATCTGGCCGAGAAATTCGGCACCGAAGGCTCGCCAATTTCACTCAACACGGCGTGTGCGTCAGGGGCGAGCGCCATACAGCTCGGCATGGAGGCGATAAGACGCGGCGAATGCGTCGCCGCCCTGGCGATTGGTGCCGACGCCTCGTTGACACCGGAATCGCTGGTGCGCTTTTCGCTGTTGTCGGCGCTCTCAACCCAGAACGATCCGCCCGAGCGCGCGTCCAAACCGTTCTCCAAGAATCGCGACGGCTTCGTCCTTGCGGAAGGCGCTGCGGCTCTGGTCCTGGAAGATTTCGATCACGCCAAGGCGCGCGGTGCCCGCGTGCTCGGCATTCTCGAAGGCGTTGGAGAAAAGTCCGACTCGTTTCACCGCACGCGATCGAGCCCGGACGGTAAGCCGATTGTCGCCAGCATGCGCAACGCTCTCGCAGACGCCGGGGTCGCACCGGACGATGTCGACTATATCAACGCGCATGGCACTTCGACGCCGGAGAACGACAAAATGGAGCACCTTGGCGTGTCCGCGGTCTTCGGCGAGCGGATTCGCGGCATCCCCATTTCCTCCAACAAATCGATGATCGGCCACACCTTGACCGCGGCGGGCGCGGTCGAAGCGGCGTTCACTCTTCTGACCCTGCAAAACCAGCGCATCCCCCCGACCATCAACCACAGCGTCCCCGATCCCGCGATTGCGCTTGATGTCGTGCCCAACGTCGCACGCGACGCCAACGTTCGGCGCGCGCTTTCCAATTCTTTCGGCTTCGGTGGTCAGAACGTTTGCCTGGTCCTGACGCTGGAGCCGGCGTAAATCGCGCGCCGGCATGACCGAAGCCAAAGACATCAGGGCGCCGGCATAATGCGCGCGTTGACGCTCGTCGCCGATCGCAAAATCGAGCTGGTCGAGGTCGCCCCGCCGACGGCGCCGGCCGCCGGCGAAGTGCAAATCGCGATCAAGGCGATCGGGCTTAATCACATCGACGTTTGGGGCTGGCGCGGCATGGCGTTCGCCAAGCGCAAGTTGCCGCTCATTGGCGGCGTCGAGGCGGCCGGAGAAATCAGCGCGGTCGGTCCGGACGTGTCGGAATTTAAGATCGGCGACCGCGTGGTCGCCTATGGAGCCTTGACCTGCGGAATCTGTCGCGCCTGTCGCGAAGGCCGCGACAATCTGTGCGAGAATGTCGGCGGCATCATGGGCTTTCATCTCGACGGCTTCGCGCGCGATTTTGTCAACATGTCCGCCCGGTTGGTGATACCGGTCCCGAAGGGCGTGAGCTTTCGTGACGCCGCTTGCGCTCCCGTCGCCTTCTCCACCGTCCAGCATATGCTGTTCGACAACGCCAAATTGGAGCCGGGCGAAACGGTCCTGGTGCAAGCCGGCGGTTCCGGCATCGGCACCACCGCGATCAAGATGGCGAAGGCGATCGGCTGCACGGTGTTCACGACAGTCGGCGACGACGAAAAGGCGGCGAAAGCCAAGGCGCTTGGCGCCGACCACGTGATCAATTACCGGACCGAGCGATTCGAAGGCGTTGTGCGCAAGCTCACGGCCAAAAAGGGCGTCGACGTCGCGTTCGAACACGTCGGTCCCGATACATTCAACGGCTCGCTGCTTTGCCTCAAGCGGGGCGGCCGATTGGTCACATGCGGATCGACTTCGGGCCAGTCGACGACCTTCAACCTGTTCCAGCTTTTTCTTCAGCAATATCGAATCATCGGCTCGTTCGGCGCATCGATGCGCAACATTCGCGAGAGTCTCGCCAAGATGGCTGGCGGACTCTTGCCGGTGATCGACATGGAAGTTCCTCTTGTCGACTTTCAGCGCGGCCTGGAGCGGCTCGAATCGCGGCAGGTTTTCGGCAAGATTATTGTCACCTTCTGATTTTGGTTGCGCATGAATTTCTCGCAAAACCGGCAGGTCCTTCTCCGGGTGTTGGTTTAATGAAGCCGCGTTCCAAGATTTTCGACACGACGCGCGGCGCACTTGCCGCCGGACTGCTGAGCGCGGTCAAACATATCGACCGCAAGCGTAGCGCCAATTTCGCCGGCGCATTCATGCGCAAGGTTGGGCCTCTGCTGCCGGAGCACAATGTCGGACGCGAAAATCTGCGCGCCGCCTATCCGTCCAAGGGCGCCGCCGAGATCGAGCAGATCCTCGCCGGTGTATGGGACAATCTCGGAAGGGTCGCCGTCGAGTTTGCCCACCTCGACGAATTCTCCCTGGAAGGCGCCGGCCGACAAACTGCCGACGTCATCACCTACGCGCCGGAGATGGCGGATCGCTACCGCCGCATGGTCGAGAATAACAAACCGATGCTTGGCTTTGGCGCGCATGTCGGCAATTGGGAGCTTCCGGCAGTGGTCGCGAAAGCCCTGGTGCCGCAATCGGCGGTACTTTATCGGCGGCCAAATATCCCGCCGATCAGCGACATCATCGTCAAGCTGCGCACGCCGCTGATGGGGGAACTCGTCGCCTCGGGTCTCGACGCGCCGGTGAAGCTCGCGCGACTAGTGCAGGCGGGAACGCATGTCGGCATGCTGGTCGATCAGCACGTGACCAAAGGCGTTGAGGTGATTTTCTTTGGACGGCGCTGCCGCGCCAATCCGTTGATCGCAATGATCGCGCGGCAACACGAGTGTCCGATTCACGGGTTACGCGTCGTCCGCAAGCCGGATGGCAATAGCTTCTGGGTCGAAATCACCGACCCGATTGATCCGCCACGCGATGCCGAGGGCCGTATCGACATCCGCGGCACGATGCAGGCGATAACTTCGGTGGTGGAAGCCTGGGTGCGTGAATATCCGGCGCAATGGCTCTGGCTGCATCGGCGGTGGCGGTAA
>Ga0209169_10000270_pt1 | contig 31200 bp, 27 predicted proteins | sample HubBroMetageWRM4_FD_188346 | JGI IMG/M metagenome (GOLD analysis project Ga0209169, IMG submission 188346) | Warmed soil microbial communities from the Hubbard Brook experimental Forest, New Hampshire - Hubbard Brook CCASE Soil Metagenome WRM 4... | ecosystem: Environmental > Terrestrial > Soil...
CTGCTTAGCGAAATCCTCCTGCTTTAGCTTGAGTTGCGTAGCCAAATCAAGAAGCCCGATCCTCTTCTTTTCTTCCGAAATTACGTCGTCGAGAAAAGTAAGGTGATCGCGAAAAAAACGAATACTGGAAGCGTCGTTAACTGGAACATTCTTGCCCACATATTGCTCATAGAAAATGGAAGCCATCGGCGTAACGTACTCATGACTAAACCGCAAATCGACGCGAGTGAATCCGGTGTCGCCTGGCTTGACAGCTGCAATGCCAACCGTGCTCTCGGGCGTAACCATGTGCCGGGCGAAGATCTTCTCTGCGATTGTCATCGACCGTGTAGTGTATCGGCGTACGTTCCCCGAAAGCTCAAGCCCGAAGAAAGCCTTGATCGGCGGCGAGAAAACTTTCCCCTGCATCCGAGCCACGTTGAACGGAAACAATCCGCCATACTCAATGACCTGCTTTGTGATCTCGTCTTCTCCCACGGTGAATTCACTGAGTGCGATTTCCTCACCGCTACGAATCCGGTCAATCAACGAAAAGTTCGTCGAAGTCAGCAACCCCAGATTCTGGCAGTTCTGCTTATAGATACGCTCAATATTTTCGGCAATCGCGACCTGAATCCCGGCGCACATTTCCGCATAAGGAGACTGCTCGCGGCTCGACCCTTTGCCACGGCGCTTGCCGCTCACCGAGCACACAAAGCCGCCCTTCTTCACATCGTTGCGCCCAATCGGCAAAGTGTTGCCGCAGCGCAACCCAGCATAGGGAATCTCGCCGAGCGTGCGATCAAAATAAAAGCAGAAGTGTGCGGGAGTGATCTCGTCGGTAGAAATGTCGTCGCGAAGTTTAGGATTATTGGCAGGATTCTTTGTGTCCCAAGGCAAATCCCAACCGGCCAGCTGTTTCTTGATCAGCTCCGGATCTTCGGTGAGAAACAGAATGCGCCCCTGTAAACGCACTTTGTCGGGACGTTTCTCGATCTTGCGTTCAAGCAGAGACGAACTCACATTAACTATTGTACCGCTGGATTGTGATGCCGGATTGTAACGGTGGAGCGACGGACGCCCTCGCTCATCCTCAATACATTAGAAGCTTCGATCCTTCGCGTAGCTGACCGGACTGGGCAAAGCTTCCAACCCTCTGCCTGCGAAGATTTCTTGAAACTCGTGCAGCAGCGCGCCATGCACCAATCCGTTCGTCGCCACCGTCTCACGGCTGGCGATCTGGAATTCACCGCCGGAAAAATCCGTAACCTTCCCACCGGCCTCTTCGACAATCAGCACGCCAGCCGCCGTATCCCACGGATTAAGATTGAACTCCCAGAAGCCGTCAAATCGGCCTGATGCCACATTGCACAGATCAAGCGCAGCCGATCCCGCCCGCCGCACCCCGTGCGTGCGTAGTGTGAGCTGGTGATAAAAATAAATATTCGGATTCTTATGCCGCTTTTGGCTCGGAAAACCAGTGGCAATTAGACACTCCCCTAGAGTCGCCGTAGTCGACACATGGATCGCATTGTCATTGAGGCGCGCCCCACCACCAAACTCCGCCGCGAACATCTCGTCTCGCGTCGGATCATAAATCACTCCCGCAATTCGCCGCCCCAGATACTCCACCGCAAGCGAAATACAAAACACTGGATAGCCATGCGCAAAATTCGTTGTCCCATCGAGCGGATCCACGTACCACTTGTACTCGCTGCCGGTTTCAATCCGCGTCCCTTCTTCACCCATTACATCGTGAGCGGGAAACTGCGCTCGAATCCGCTCCAGAATTAGTGCTTCCGACTTCCGATCAGCCACTGTAACCAAATCCACTGCACCCTTATATTCAATCTTCACGTGCTGCCGAAAATAATCCATCAACAGGACGCCCGCTTCGCGAGCCATCGCCTGCATAGGAGAAATCAGATCCAAAGATTGATGGGAATGATTGGATGTCATGTGACTGTCCAGGCTTTCATTTTCAGGATTGAATGTTGGGAACTTAGAAACGGGAACTGAGGACGAATCCGAAGCTACTTCTTCTTCCCATCCTCCGCGATATAAACAATCTCGTGTTTGAAAATGAAAAGATTGGGACCATCCTCGCGTGTCACCCGCACCATATTCTTGTCGTAATACTCGATCCACCCGCGCACCACTTCGCCATCGGCCAGCTTTAGGCTGACGATCTTCTGCTTCTCCCCGAGCGCCTTCAGATAAGCCGCTTCTTCAAATGTCTCGTCCGGAGGTGGAGTGCGCTTCTTGCCAAATGCGGGATTTCCTGACTGTAACGGCATGCCGTCATTTTACAACGTCAAGACGCGCGCTTAGGTTTTCTTCATATAGAACGCCGTTTCCTCAGGCCGTACCACCCGCGGTATCCACAGCGGACGGCGAAGCCCACCAGGGCCGGGCGCGGGACGAGTCAGGGCCTTCCATCGCTGATAAACCGCGAACGAAAGATTGGTATCAACAAAAATGTCACCATAACAATCGTCGGCGCCAGCCCGCTCCACGCGCACCATCTGGTGCCAGCAGTGCATGCCCGTGATGGGATCGGGATGCACCGGGAAAGTAATATTCTGATGCACGCCCGCATCACTCCACCACACACGTTTGGTGTCGGGATCGGATGTCTCATAAGATTCAACGCCCGAAACCTGGCGCATCTTCCATTGTCCTTTGCCGACTTCTTTCAGATCAACCCATGCGCTAGACATCCGCTCCAGTTGATCCTCTTTATTAGTGCGCCAGCGCCCCAAATGGTGGGAACAGGCAACCACTCCCGGTGCCAGCCCTTCGGTCACCCATGCATGCAGAACGAAAAAACCGATTTCCGTGTGGACTTTGACCAGTTCGCCTGTGCGAATGTCTCCAAGATTGTGAGCATCCCCAGGATTGATCCATAGCGGGTTCTTATGCGCAATCTCGTAGAGAAATTTTGAGTTTCCAGATCGCGTGTGAATGAGATGCGGCAAACGAAAAATCGGTAACAGTGTGTACACCGGGCCGTTTGAATCCTTGGGCCATTCGACGAGCGGCATGTATCGACGATCAAAATCTGAATTGAAATCTTCGCCGGGCGTGCATATCGACGCCGCTTGCGCTACCCGATGAATGTGGCTGCGATAGTATTCCGGGAGCGCAAATTCAGGCCATTTCCACTCTGCCATCGTCTTTGAAAACAGCTCAAGCTTGCGCGAAGGCGTGTTGTAACCAACAACTGCTTCGCCATCGACCATCACCCCCATCGCTTTGCCATCTTTCGTGACTACCCCATTCGCTTCGACTTCCGACCCAGAGAGGTCGGCCGAGGCCACCCGCTTCTCATTCATCTTGTACACATCGGTCGTCACTTCGTACGCGCCGTACTTACGCATGTATTCAAGCGGCTTTAGGCCTTCTTTAGCGGCGGCTTCGGGCAATCCCGGAACCGAATTCTCAAAAATCCATCCGTAATATTCATCGACCGTCAGCTTCTGTCCGGGACGATACGGAGATTCGAACCACTGCCGAATTCCCATCGAACCATCCGGATCGATCGCCCAGGAAAGGTTGATCCAGAATTCATCCTCTTCCCAAACTTCTCCCGGATTCGCCTGATAGGTGTAGTCAAATTTCTTTCCTTCTCTCTCCTGCAAAACGCGCAGCACCGGCTGGCGAAAGCCGATCCACTTTCCCGCATAAGATTCCTGACTCATCAGGTCGTGGCGTTCGGAACTGAAGCCCATGGGCAAAACATAATCGGCAAACCACGCAGTCTCGCTCCAGGTCGGCGTCAACGCGGCGTGCAGCCCAACTTTTTCCTCGTCGCGCAACATCTCAATCCACGAAAATCCATCGGGATAGGTCCAGACAGGATTGAAGACACGCGTGAAATATGCTTCGATGCGACCACGTCCTTCCTTGAGGAAGTGCGGAAGCAGAGGCGACATTTCATGGACACAGAGCGGCCATTCCGGCGGATAGAGAAGTTCGTTCCAGTGTTTCTGCGGCGGTGGATTCTTAAATGGACGTGGCACAAATTTGTTCCACGCGTTCAGGTTATGTCCGCCCGGAGTGCCAACCGAACCCGTAAGTACGTGCAGCAACATCAAAGCCCGCGCCGTTTGCCATCCGCCCAGATTGCCGGAAGAACTGCCCCGCCAAAGATGCGATGCGAAGCGGCTTCCGGCGGTAGCAATCTCACGAGCAGTCTTGACGATAACTTCTGCCTTCACTCCACTTTCTTTTTCTGCAAACTCCGGAGTGAATTTCGCATAATGCCGTTTGAGCGCGTCAATCAGCGCCTCAAAACTCTGGCCCTTTGCAGAAAATCCATCGACTTCAAGTTCCTCCCAGTTAGTCCAGTTCTTCACGAACCTGGCGTCGAACTGATTTTCGCCAAGGATAACCATTGCCATCGCCAGCAGTACCGCCGCCTCTGTACCGGGATAACTCGGCATCCAGTAATCCGCCATGCTGGCCGTATTCGAAAGGCGCGGATCCATGACGGCAAGTTTGGCTCCCGCCATTTTTCCTTCAATAATGCGCTGCGCATGCGGATTAAAATAGTGTCCCGACTCAAGATGTGCCGATAGCAGCAAAATAAAACGCGCGTTTGCGTGATCAGGAGATGGACGGTCAGCATGATGCCATAGCAGATACCCAAGGCGTGCCGATGAGGAACACACATTCGTGTGCGAGTTATGGCCGTCAATGCCCCACGCCTGCAGCGTGCGCTCCATAATGAAGTCGTGGCCCGGACGCCCCACGTGGTACATGACCTCTTCGCCACGATTTTCCTGAAACGCCTCTCGAATGCGCGTGCCGAAAGTCTCCAGCACTTCATCCCACGATGTACGAGTCCATTTTCCGCCGCCGCGCGGCCCCGACCGTTTCATCGGATAAAGGATGCGATCGGGATCATGAATCTGCGTGATCGTAGCCGGCCCCTTGGCGCAAAGGCGTCCGCGGCTTGCGGGATGTTTCGGATTGCCTTCAAACTTCGAGATTTGTCCGGTTTCCTTATCGACATAGGCGAGAAGTCCACAAGCCGATTCGCAATTGAAGCAGATGGTCGGAACCAGCTGATAATGCCGCTTAACGCGGCGCGGCCAGGCTTCCGCGTCGAGTTCAACCCAATCGTCCCACTTTTCAACCGGAGGGTAAGACGAAAGATTGCTGCCGTCGCGCTTGAAGTCTGTCACCGCAAAATCTCCCTATATTTTTCTAACCCCTAGCTATTCGGCACACTCTGCCCAGCCATCACAAAACACCATTCAAAGATCAGAAGTCCACTCAAAGCCAAAACACTCGCCACTCCTGCGGCAATACGATCAGGAACGCCGAAAACATGCTCCCCCAACAAAATCAGCAGCGGAGCAATCCCGCCCAGCACAACCGCCCCGCCCCAAAATGCCCGCGAGAACGGACCATGAGTCATCAGACGAGCCCCATAGCGCGCGTTGTCGGTGGTATGCGGCATCGCAACCTCACCGAGCAGCATCAGTAAATGCAGAACTAAAGTGATGATCAGTGTTGGAATCGCAACCGACAAAGCTTGTGCTGAACCACCAAACGAATCCGGAAGCAACGCGAGCACTGCTGCTCCACACAGCAACGCTTGAACGATTAAATGTGCTGGCAGAAGCGGCGTTTGCCACAAGTCGCGCCCTTCACATTGTCCAAAGAGAAACGCGGTATAAGCTGCCGCGCAAAATCCAACCAGCACCGTAGGCCACAACAAGATCGATGTGGCGAGCGGAAATCCCACAACCGCCGCCAACCAAAACACGCCGCACAGTGTGCTGTATGAGATCAAAATGAACGCGCCGCGCGCGAGCCACGATTTACTTTGCGGCGTAAACACAACTCGCAGGAATCGCTCTTTGTGATCTAGATCCCAAACCAGCAGCACCGTAGTAAGAGCCGTGAATAGGAGCGCAACCGTCGCCAGCGCAATATCACGAACGCGATTGCCCGACAATCTTCCCAGCACCATCGCGATCGCTGGTACCGCGAGTACTCCAGATCCGATCGACTTGGTCCAGCAGTAAGCGGGCACCTGCCATCCCCACGGGCGCGCATGCGAAACGTCATAGGCCACCCGAGCGTTTTTTTGCAACAACGGGTGATCAGCCGGATACACCGCGCCGCCACCATGCACCGCCGTATTTCGCTGCGACCACATGTAAATCGATTCATGGCGCGCCGCCGTCGGCACAATGGCGCTCTCATCGCCATCAATGTAATAAAGCTTGGGCTGAGTTCCCTGCTCCGGCTTGCGCACGCGCACCGGTTCGCGTGCCACCAGTTGCGCAGCTTCACTAGACGGGTCGCTAAGATCTCCGGCAATGATGGCGTGCTCCGGACACACGATCACACAAGCGGGTTCGAGTCCGACTTCGGTACGATGCGCGCAGAAGTGGCACTTCGCCGCCGTGCCATCATCGGGATCCATGTAAATCGAATCATATGGACAGGCCTGCATACATGCTTTGCAGCCAATGCAGCGGTCGGAATTGAAATCGACAATCCCATCTTTCCGCTGATACATCGCTGTCACGGGACAGATAGTCACGCAAGGCGGCTTCTCACAGTGATTACAGCGCGTCACCTGAAATACGCGGCGCGTGTTGGGGAAAACGCCCTTTTCGACATATTTCACCCAAGTCCGGTTCACGCCCACCGGCACATGATTTTCGGTCTTGCACGCCACTGTGCAGGCGTGGCATCCGATGCATTTGCGGTTATCGATTACGAAGCCGTATTTCATCCGGTGGGAAGCTCATCCCAAAACAGTTAATCATACTTGGGTACGCGAGAAAGGGGAGTAATGCTGTTGAGCCTGCTTTTGTGGATCCATAAATCGGGTCGCGGACAGCGCCAGCCACATTAAATCTGATAATCGATGTCTTCGATAATCCGTTGTAGCGAAGCGGAAAGCGGCTCGCGTCCACCCGTTCCTTCAAGTTGACGCACGCGTTCCGCTAACTTGTTTACCTCGGTCGCAACCGCTGACAACGCCTCGGAAAGTGGATCATTAATCTGCTTGGGATCTGTGATCACCACGCGCTTGCCTTCGCGAAAAATAACGTGTCCGGGCACTCCGACCACAGTGGAATCATCCGGCACGTCTCGCAGCACAACCGACCCGGCGCCAATCCGGCAATTACGTCCCACCGTGATGTTGCCAAGAATCTTCGCGCCGTCGCCGACCACCACATTGTCAAGCAGCGTAGGATGCCGCTTCCCACGTTCCTTGCCAGTTCCTCCGAGCGTGACACCCTGGTAGAGCGTAACGTCGTCTCCAACCACTGCCGTCTCGCCAATCACCACACCAAAACCATGATCGATAAATAATCGTCTGCCAATCTGCGCTCCAGGGTGGATTTCGATGCCAGTGAACCAACGCGTCACCTGCGACAGCCAGCGTGCCAGCAAAAAGAAACTGTGGTTCCACAACCAGTGGTTCACGCGATAGAACCAAACCGCATGCAGTCCTGAATAACAGAGATAAACTTCCAGACGTGACCTCGCCGCAGGATCATGCTCCAGCACGCCGGCAACGTCCTCGCGGATTAGCGACAGCAGATGCGGCATTTATCAGTCTGGAACTTGCGACGTGGGAATCTGCAACGCCTCGTTCCGAAGTCCTTCGAAGAGAATACTACTCAGATATCGTTCTCCGAACGACGGCAGAATCACAACGATCAATTTCCCGGCATTTTCCGGACGACGCGCCACCTGCAAAGCCGCAACCACAGCTGCTCCCGAAGAAATGCCAACCAGCAAACCCTCTTCGAGTGGAAGCCGTCGCGCCATATTGATTGCGTCATCATTGCTTACCGTGATGACTTCATCAATATATTCGCGACGCAAAATGCTCGGAACAAAACCGGCACCAATTCCCTGAATTTTGTGCGGCGCTGGCTTTCCGCCGGAAAGCACCGCGCTATCCACTGGTTCTACGGCAATAGCCTTGAACGACGGTTTCCTGGGCTTGATGTATTCCGAAACGCCGGTGATCGTTCCACCAGTGCCAACCCCCGAGATCAGAAAGTCAACGCGTCCGTCCGTGTCCTCCCAAATTTCGGGTCCGGTAGTTTCGAAGTGAATCTTCGGATTCGCAGGGTTGTCAAATTGCTGCAGCATGTAAGCGTCTGGAGTCGCAGCCAGCAACTCCTCAGCCTTCAGAATCGCGCCCTTCATTCCCCGCGGGCCTGGCGTAAGAACGATCTCAGCGCCCAAAGCCAGTAGCAGTACGCGCCGCTCGGTGCTCATGGTCTCAGGCATCGTGAGAATGAGCTTGTACCCTTTCACGGCGGCAACAAAGGCGAGAGCGATTCCCGTGTTGCCGCTGGTCGGCTCGATCAGAACGGTTTTTCCGGGATGAATGCGTCCGGCGCGTTCGGCATCGGCAATCATGCTCACACCAATGCGGTCTTTCACGCTGGCCAAAGGATTCCGGCTCTCGAGTTTCGCCACCACCTCGGCAACCGCGCCTTGCGCAACCCGATTCAGCCGCACCAGCGGCGTGTGACCAATCAGTTCCGTGACATCCTTCGCGATTTTCATAAAAATAAACTCTACAACTTCAGTAGTCTATCGCAAGGGCTATAATCGCGCGCTGCTGCGAGTACATCCAAAGCCAGCGTTAATAGGCAGACGAGCGGAGTTCTGCACCTGCTCAGCATCTAATCCAACAAATCGTAGCCGGCAAGCGTTAGAAACTCAGCAAAATCTTGACTGGTCGTCAAATCTTCGAGAATCTTGGCTGCCTGTTGCAGCTTTTCGTCACCGCCTGACCCGGCGCCCAATTCAACCGTCCGCTGATGAATAATCTCCTTCACCATGCCTTCTGTCACCAGTCTGGCATCCTTCAGTCGCGCCCCATGGTTCACCCACTGCCAAACTTGGGCCCGGCAAATTTCCGCCGTCGCAGCATCTTCCATCAGGTTATAGATCGGAACACAACCCGACCCCCGCAGCCACGAATGCAAGTACTGCAGTCCCACATCGATATTCCAGCGCAATCCTTCGTCGGTAATATCACCCGCCGGAACATCGATCAAGTCTTTCGCTTGCACTGTCCCATTCTTTCGCCCCCTCGACTCGTGCTGTCGAGAAACTTGATTCGCTTCCGGCATGTACTTATCGAAGATCTCTTTTGCCACAGGCACGAGCCCTGGATGAGCCACCCATGTGCCGTCATGGCCGGCTTGAACTTCGCGGAGTTTGTCACGCCGCACTTTCTCCAGCGCCAACTCATTAGCTGCCGCATCGTTCCGGATGGGAATCTGCGCCGCCATTCCACCCATCGCATGGATGCCACGCCGATGGCAGATCTGAATCAGCAATTCCACATAGGACTTCAGAAAATGTCGCTCCATCGTAACCTGCGATCGATCCGGGAGCACGAATTCGGGATGCGCGCGAAACTTCTTGATAAAACTGAAAATATAATCCCAACGCCCACAGTTCAATCCCGCTGAATGGTCGCGCAATTCGTAAAGAATCTCGTCCATTTCGAACGCCGCCAGAATGGTTTCGATCAGGACTGTGGCGCGAATCGATCCCCGCGGAATACCCAATTCGTCCTGCGCAAAGCAAAACACGTCATTCCATAGCCCTGCCTCCTGATGATTCTCCAGCTTCGGCAGGTAGAAATAAGGACCGGTGCCTTTGCTCAGCAAAGTGGCAGCATTGTGAAAGAAGAAAAGGCCAAAATCAAACAACGACGCGGAGATCGCCTTCTCGTCCACCAGAAAATGTTTTTCGTCCAGATGCCATCCGCGCGGCCGCACCATCAAAGTGGCCAAATTAGACCCAAGCCGGTATTGCTTCCCTTCTGGGCTCACATATTTAATCGTTCCACGAATCGCATCCCGCAGATTTTCCTGGCCCTCAAGACAATTACTCCACGTGGGAGAATTCGAATCCTCGAAGTCGGCCATGAAAACATTGGCACCTGAGTTGAGCGCATTGATGATCATTTTGCGATCGACTGGCCCAGTAATTTCCACGCGACGATCGAGTAGATCTTTGGGAATGGGCGCGACTCTCCAATCGCGTTCGCGGATCTCAGCCGTTTCCGGCAGAAACTCCGGAAGCTTGCCGTGATCGATTTCTTCCTGCACGACTTGCCGTCGCGCCAGCAATTCTTGTCGTCGGGGCTCGAACTCAGCCGCGAGTTTCGTCAAGAATGCCTGGGCTTCAGGGGTAAGAATGTCAGTTTGTTTCTGAGCGTCGTTTGGGCTCTCAATCGGATGTGTGTCAGGGGATGTATGGGCTTCCATAGGCCAATATCATAGCCGTTTTCGTATTCATGTCCTATGGGTTAGGTTGTTGTGCGTCCAGATGGAAAATCAGCGGACTTGGGATGGGTGGACGACCGCGCCTACGACCGATTAAACAACGACTTGTATTTTCGATCGTTCGCGCTTGCCTTCGCGAAGTTGTGCCGCTGTAAAGGCGGACCCGCAAGTACCACATCTCCAACTTGTAAAGGCGCTAGCCAGTGGACTTGGACCTGGCCCGTCATTACTCGGCTGGGACTGGTTCGCGCGCACCGCTAGAACCAGTTCACCGCCACAATCTGAACATGTTCGTTTTTGCATAATCCTCGCGTTTCTACTATGGCACGAATATTCTGAAATCAACGATCAATATTGATCATTTTCGGGCGTTGCCGCTAGTTACTATGGTTGCCAGCAGCTTCCACGCCCAAACTCAGTTGCTAGAAAGTTGAGTTGTTCAGGAAAAATCAAGAACTTGCGGGGCGGAGGACACCCGCGTCACATCCGAAAAATCTAGGCGCTAACCCGTACGGACACCAACTCCGGATTGCAATGAGAATTTTGCATCGACTTTACGGCATCTTCGGCTGTAAATCTGCCCATCACCAAGGCAAGCTTGCGGTTGGTTGTCGTCTGGATGGGCAGGCGGTCAACCCGCAGCACATATTGAGGAGCATGAGCACCGCCACGGTTGACTTTCACAACAAACTTGATGTTTTTCATGATTCCTTCCTGTTTCTATCTTGCCATGGGTGGATATCGCGAAGATCCCACGTAAGATATCCAGCTTCGAGACTCGGACTACTCCTCAGATCGACCGAAAAAGGAATAATTCCAAATGGCTAAATTAATTAAGAGGAGCTGAAAGAGCTGGAAAAGATGCGTGCTCAACTGCAATGCTAGTCTTATGAGCTACTATTGTCAAGCTTGTTAACCCCCAATGATGCCTCATAAGGTCAGCACCGAAGTTGCTCTCCGATACCACGAAACCACCAAACATTCGTACAGTAGCGTGCGCACCAACCCGCATTTCCTCGACTTCAACAACCAGCCGTTACCGTTCAAGATCTACCCCGCACTTGAACCGTCGCGTATGCCGACGGAGGTGCGCCAAACCGGAGTCGCTGCCCTTTCCGCAATCGCCGAAAACGTTCCCGCACAAGTGAATGCGGCTCCAGATTTAGAAGCAGTGGCCCAACTTCTGTACCTCTCCGCAGGCATCACTCGCCCACGAAAATATTCCGGAGGAGAGATCTATTTTCGCGCTGCCGCCTGCACCGGAGCTCTCTATGAAGTCGAACTCTATCTCGTGTGCGGAGATCTAATCAACCTTCCTGCGGGCGTCTATCACTTTGCCCCCGCCGAGTTCGGCCTGCGCCCGCTGCGCATCGGAGATTATCGCAGCGTCCTGGTCGAAGCAACTGCATCCGAGCCCGCGATTGTTCACGCTCCACTCATCATCCTCTGCACCGGTACCTACTGGCGCAATGCCTGGAAGTATCAGGCGCGCACCTACCGTCATCTCGGCTGGGACAATGGTACGCTGCTGGCGAATCTTCTCGCCGTGGCCAGTGCTCTAGGGTTGCCCGCCAAAGTAGTTTGTGGCTTTGTTGATGCGACGGTGAACGGCTTGCTGGATGTCGATCCCCAACGCGAAGTGGCATTCTCATTGGTCGCCGTCGGCCATGACTCCCGGCCCTCTGCGCAAGCCCATCCTGCACCACCAGAACTATTGAAAATTGGTCCGCTCGGACTTGAAACCGTCCCACTCTCCCGAAGTGAGATTGATTATCCGCTCATGCGCGAAATGCACGCCGCCTCGTCACTCGACTCAGCCAAAGAAGTTGTAGCGTGGCGCGATAGTCAACTGGACCACAGGGCAACGGCAGAGTTAACGCCGCCTGCCGGATCTGCGCCTCCCGGATCTGCGCCAGTTGGATCGATCATACGACTCGAACCTTTATCCGACGAGGAAATGCCGCGCGATCCTATCGAGCAGGTAATCCTTCGTCGCGGGTCCAGCCGCCGATTCGCACGCACACCAATAAGCTTCCTGCAGCTCTCAACCATGCTCGACCGTTCAACCCGAGGCATACCAGCGGATTTTCTGAATCCGTTTGGAACTCTACTCAACCAGCTCTATTTGATCGTCCACGCGGTTGAAGGTCTCGCACCCGGAACCTACTTCTTCCATCGCGACCGTCAGGTACTCGAGTGTTTAAAGCAGGGAAATTTCCGCGACCAGGCCGGCTATCTCGGATTGGAGCAGCAGTTACCGGCCGACGCCGCCGTGGATATTTTCTTTCTGGCAGACTTACGACAGATTTTTGATTGCTTCGGAAACCGCGCGTATCGCGCTGTACAGCTTGAGGCCGGCATTCTCGGCGGCAAACTTTATCTGGCAGCCTATGCACAGCGCCTCGGCGCCAGCGGCCTCACCTTTTACGACAATGACGTAATCCAATTCTTCTCGCCGCATGCCGAAGGCAAGAGCGCTATTTTCCTGGTTGCCGTAGGTAACAGCGCTAAACGCCAACCCTAAGTTATGCAGCCGAATCCTTCTGGCGAGTGGCTTTGACCCCGGTGAGTATTCCGAGTCCCACCAGCACCAGACCTCCCACCACAATCCAGTGGGTTGGCACATGCATCAAGCACGCACCATAAATCAACCCAGCAATCACCACGAAAAAACATGTCAGGTAAATTCCAATGACATAGCAGTTCCTTCCAACGGAGCCCGGCTCTTTTCATCGTCTGGGAATCAGATAAAAGGAAACGAAATAAGGCGGGCCGTAACCGGCACTCGGTTCCGGCCGCCACAAGAACGGCTCACCGACCGCTAGCTGATGCGATTACTGTCTGTCTTCTCGTGCTTCCGCAACATGAGCCTGGTGACCCGCTTCAGACACGGCTGCCACAAATGCCTCTCCACTATGGGGAGTTGCCACTTTGCCCGAAAGAATATTGCGGAACATCATGTGATGGCCGTAAATCGCGCGAGTCGAGTCATTGTCCTGCTCGATTACCGCACCCTCCAACGTCAGACCGGCGAACACTCCCTTGGAGCGCGAATAAGTCAGGACTTCCGTGTTCAGCAAGATGTCAGTTCCCGCCGAAGTGTGGCGTCCGACTGGACCCGCTGCCACCGATCCTTCACCGGTCAGTTCAAACTTGGTGGATAGCAAATGCTGCAAGCCACGGTCGTTCATGACCAGCATCACCAGGTCGATACCCTCGACTCCAATCTGCAATCCCCAACTTCCACCGCCGACCGACACAAATGCGGGAGCGCTCCAGCCTTCTGGCGTACGACAGGACGCCACACCACGACCGTGCTTGGCACCGAAGATGAAGCCTGCTTTGAGCATATCGGGCACAATGACGACGCACTTGGCCCCGCTCAATACTTCCTCAGGAATTCCTTTGTCGGGCGTCGACATAATCGACTGCAGAACATCCACGGATTTCCGCAAGCGATCCACTGTGTCTTCGCGATCCGAACCAGCCCACGCGAGCGTTCCAACCAGGCCGATCATACTCATCAATACCAGAGAGATTATCTTTTTCATGAATTATTCCTTTGCCGATCTGCGGAACTAAGAGGAGACGACTTCAGATGGGCTGACTTAGCTCAGAGAATCTGAAAGAGAGAGAAGAGTTACTCGACTCAGGCGCAATGATCGCTCAACCAACCACGGAAAAGCTGTTCTAGATTGCTCACTTTCCCACTTCCAACGAAGCAGGGCAGCCTTTCTCTGCCATGCCACGACCGGCATTTTCATACATGTGTGAGCAATCTTGCACAGAATAACCATCCCTCGCGTGTCATCGTTACTTTGCCGGAGACGTAGCCGAGCGACAGTCTTGAGCACGTTGAGAGGGAGAGATAGAAGGTTGATGACGATGAAAATCGCTTTTCAACAATTCAGCGATCGGTTGCGGAGACTGTTCACCGCCATCAAAGTATCTTTCTCGAAGCTACTTGCTTCCGTCGCACCACCGGCTCGCGGTTTTGCATCGCAAAGAATGTGTCCGTTTTGCGGGTTGATCACGCCGCGTTCCAAGTCGTCTTGCCTTGAGTGCGGAAAGTCGCTCGCTCCAGCAACAAGATAGATAAAATACGACTAGATCAGTATTTCGGGACGCTCATTTTTCGGCGACCCTCAAATGAGCAAAGGAGATCAGGCAATGCTTTGGACAATTTTCGTTGTGCTTTTGATTCTGTGGCTTCTCGGTTTCAGCCTCCACGTGGCGGGAGGGCTGATTCACTTACTGCTGGTCGTTGCGCTGGTCGTATTGGTCATTAACCTGGTGAGTGGCCGCCGTATCTGAATCTTCAACCGAAAACGATCAACGATAGCCTCTTATTGTGGAAACACATCAGCAACTGCTAACGGACATCAGTTTCGCGAACGTGCGCCCGCCATGCTCAGCGCGATGCCACCTACGATCAGCACGACACTGATAATGGGTGAAACCCGTTCATTGTGACTGGTCTGAACTCCCAGGTTCGTATTACCGAGCTTAATGCCCTCGGTCTGAGTGTGAGGAATCGGCACAACGAGCGACGCGATACCGAGCACGATCAAGAGCAGTCCGGCAAACAACAACATTTTCATATTGAACCTCTTTCTCGATATCCAAGCTCAACGGACATTTGCATAGTTGAAAGCCGGCCTAGTCATGTAGAACCACGCTAAGAAGCGAGCTATGGACCTGCAACCCGCCCTCTGGACCACCGGAGTAATTCACGAAACCGAGCTTCCTGAAGCGGTTCATAAAAAAGCTCACTCGCGAACGCGTAGTTCCCACCATCTCCGCCAAACTTTCCTGGCTGATTTTTGGGACTACAGTTTCGGGCACGCCTTCTTTGCCAAAATGAGCAAGCAGGAGAAGGACTCGAGCCAGACGTTTTTCGCTGGAGTTAAACAACTGGTCGACTAGATCCTCTTCAAAACGGACATTCCGCGCCAGTAAATACGCCACAAACAAGTCGGAAAATGTGTGTTCGCGGTGCAGCGCAGTCATCATCGCTTTCTTATCGATCCGAAGGATTTCACAATCGGTCATGGCTGCCGCCGATCCCATGCGCAGCGGTTGGCCAGCCAACGCGCCTTCACCAAAGAAGTTTTTGTCCGTTAACAAGCCGATCGTCGCTTCCCGTCCTGTCTTAGAGACGACGGTGAGTTTCACTTTGCCTTTTTGAATATAAAAAACCGCATCCGCCACGTCCCCCTGCGCGAAGATTCCCTGCCTCTTGGCGAACGTCAGGTTCTTCCTGCCCTCGCCAATGGTTGCGAGAAAGGTATTGGGATTGAACTCGCGGCTTTTCTTGTTGCCAGAGGCAGCGACCATTGTCCTCGATTCTAGCTCTCGGAGTTCCCTTTTCCTACGATATTGTGCGCTAGCGGACATATCGCGGCAAACTGCACATTCAGGTATGTCCCACAAAACTGCTACCTCGATGGTGCTGAGGTCCGGCGGTCATCCCAGCGAGATGCAGCATGGGCACGAGGCTGGTCACGCTCTGCTCCGGAAATCGAAATCAAATTGCGGATGGCAAACGGTAGTGCAGACTCTTTGCTCCTTCTCCGCTATTGCCTCTCAGCCGCCAACAGCCGGTCTGGATGCGGTTCGCTGCGGGGCATTCCAGTGTTAAGCTCGCATTTCTCCCCAGGCTTTGCGCCACAAGTGGGACAACGGAGAGTCAAGGCTGGCTTCTTCCCGGCTTTCATCACTAGATGATGCAGCACTGACTACGGCAAGACTGGTCAATTCTGACCATTTAGGGTTTGTGACCCGGCACGTCGAGAAATCAGCATTCCCGCGAGCAGCAGCTCTCGTTTTCGCGATCCGATGAATAGCAATCTCTCCTCTGAAATTGTGCATCTAATCACTGGCATGGAAAAGGGGACTGAAGTGAAAGGGATTTGAACCATGGACGAAAGGAAGTCAATCTTCGACGAGCAATACAGAGTTGTCGCCATCGAAGGTGATCGCCTCGTCATCCGCGGAATTCTGAGCGGCGACGTTCTCACTATCATTAACCCTCAACCTGCAACTCCTCTCACCCAGGAAGAATATCCGGTTGGAAAATTGATTGCCCTGACCGACCCCTCTGTCGCTCCACTGAATTGAGTGACGTTCGGAACTGGATAAGAAAAACCTGGGAACATCGATAAGAACGAGACTGGTGAAGTTCAGGTTGGCAGCCCGGCAGGGATTCGAACCCCGATACGCAGCTCCAGAGGCTGCAGTCCTACCGTTGAACGACCGGGCTGTACCAGGATTCTAAATGATTTCGCGGTGACTGCAAAACAGCGCTCTTTCCGAATTTTCATTCCGCGGAAGCGCGCCCCACCAAACCCGCGTTAGAATTTCTATCAGCAGCATTCATTTTTCAGGAGACGCTATGCCCAGCCTTGAATCTCTTGACACCGAGTACGCCGAACTGGCGCGCCGTCCCCTCGAAGCCGAGCAGTGCGCCCTCATCGTTGTCGACATGCAGGAGAAACTACTGCCGCCGATCTGGGAAAAAGAGCGGCTCGTACGAAATGTCCAGCTTTTGATCCGTATGGCGGGAATCCTGAAGATCCCCGCGCTGGTAACGACGCAATATGCCAAAGGCCTGGGCAACACCGTACCTGACATTGCATCCCTCTTGCCTGGCAGTCCGCCCATCGACAAGCTGATGTTCTCCTGCTTCGGCAGCGATGTATTTTGTTCCCTGCTGAAGCGCTTGCCGGGTCCGCGGACCACCGTGCTTCTCTGCGGCATGGAAACTCACATTTGCGTAATGCAGACTGCGATGGGAGCGCTCCGCGAGGGTTACCTGGTGCATGTGGCCTCCGACGCGGTCAGTTCGAGAGCTGAACTAAATTGGCGAGTTGGACTGGATCGTATGCGAGCAGCAGGAGCGATTCTTTCCTCGACAGAAATGATGATCTACGAACTTCTACGCTCGTCAGGCGCGCCGGCATTCCGAGAACTACTGCCTTATCTCAAAGGCTGAAATTTAAATTCGAGGGAATAATAAAGAGGACACAGGCTAGGAGAATAATTTTGAATTTCCCACCACGAACAATTAGCCCGCCGATGCTTCTTTCTGTTTCACCCGCACCACAGTGATTTTCGAGAATCCCTCATCGAATGTCGGCGCCTTTAACTTGCTTGCCATCTTGCGCATAATGTCTTCGGGAACCGCGCGCCCACGGCGCTGGTGGCGTTCCATACACACCTCCAGCGGGACATCGAAAAACAATCCCTGCACATCGTAGCCATAGTCCTTAGACAGCTTAATCCAGCTGCTGCGATCGTGGGGAGTAAGGTTCGTCGCATCCACATAGTTCATGGGACGCCGCGCAATCAGCCTGGCCTTGAGCATGGATCGCAGGTTCGAAAACACTAAATCCTGAAAGCGCTGTTCCTGCGCGTCATCGAAAAGAAGTTCGCGCAGCAGGTCGCTCGAAAGTGGATGAATATTATGTCGCTTGAACCACGAACTCTTGCCCGATCCCGGCAACCCAATCGCCAGAATCACGGTTCCCTTGCTCGCGCGGGCCGGGGTGGAAGCGGCTTGAACTGGCGCGGCGACAGCAGGCGAGTTCCCAGCACCCGATTCAGCGACTGATGCCTCCGCAGTGGAAGGTTCTGGAGCAACCGTGACAGGTGATGCCGGACGCGGACGAGATCCACCACGGCCTCCGCGACTGCGACGCCGGCGAGCCGGTCGCGGTCTCGATTCGATCGCCGCTGACGTTGTAGCTGATACCGAGGCAGGCTCAGGCGCGGGACTGGGTTCTGGCCTCGACGGCCGCCGAGACTGGACTACTGGTGTCTCTACCACGGGAACTTCAACGGGAGCAGCCACCGAAGCGGCGGGCTCATTGTCATAGAATTTTGGCTGCAATGGCTCGGGTGCGTTCGTTGCTTCCTTGGCACCGTCTCCGGGCTTCTTGCGGCGCTTCAAGCGCTCGCTCATCCATTTACGCATATAGCGCTTGTAGCATACCCATGTGTGTGGGAGCAATCTCAGCCCCGTAGCAGCCGCGGTACCCTGGGAGCCATTGAAACACTAAACGGTTGAGCCATTGAATCATTGATAATCTTGGAGACGCAACGTTTCCATAATTCAATCGTGTTTTAATACTTCCATGAATCCGACTCATTCCGAGACTGTCCCAGTTGCCGCCGGGCAACTTCCCGCTGTGCCGCTCACGCTTGAAGGCTACGCCATGCTCCATCAGATGATGCGTTTTCGCTGGACCGCGTGGCGATCCGTCGCCGAGAACGACCGTCGCGAGATTGCTGCCGAGGCTGCGCAAGTGCTGGCGAAGATGGAAGACAAGGCCGACGGACAGTCAGGGCTGTTCTCATTACTCGGGCACAAAGGCGACCTGATGCTGGTCCACTTCCGCAACAACTTCGACGAGCTCAATCAAGCCGAGCTTGACTTGGCCAGGCTGCGACTTGGCGATTTCCTAGAACCTACGACTTCCTATTTGTCGGTGATAGAGCTGGGGCTGTATGAATCGTCGCTGAAGACCTACAAGGCACTCGCCGATCGCGGTGTCCAACCACACTCGGATGAATGGAAAGAAATAATCAATGAAACAATCGCGCGCCAGAAAGAGGCGATGAAGCCGCGCCTGTTCCCGTCGATGCCGCCCAACCGTTACATCTGTTTTTATCCCATGGATCGCCGCCGCGGCGAAGACAAGAACTGGTACATGCTCCCCATGGAAGAGCGCCAGCGCCAGATGAACGACCATGGCATGGTCGGACGCCGTTATGCCGGAGAGGTGAAACAGATTATTACCGGCTCCATTGGTTTTGACGATTGGGAGTGGGGCGTCGACCTCTTCGCCGATGATCCCCTGGTCTTCAAAAAGCTGATCTACGAGATGCGCTTCGACCACGTCAGCGCCGTGTATGCGCTCTTCGGAAGCTTCTATATTGGATTGCGCTGTCCCACAAACCGCCTCTACGATCTGCTCGAAGGCAATCTGCCCCAGCACGTCCGGTCCTGAGTTTGAATCGGCGCCCAACGCAGAGTCACTTTTTCTTGCTAAGGCGCTTCTGTTTTGCAATCTTCACCTTTGCAAAGTGAAACTCGTGCGCCTTCATATCCACCCGCGCCCCGCGGAATGTTATGCCCTCCATGCGCAGACGGAACCTCTGTTCAGCGGCATTTTCTCCAGCCAGTTTGATGGCACCACCTGAACCGAGCACGCGGTGCCAGGGCAATCCCTGAACCTGTTGCAAGATTCGCACGACTTGGCGCGCAGCTCCGGGCCAACCCGCAGCTTTAGCAATCGCTCCATAGCTCGACACCGTTCCCGCAGGCAGGGCGCGAATGCAGCGTGCGACGCGGAGCCGCCTATCGTCTAGCTTAGTTCTGTCGGATTTACGCTTTCCAGATTTGGGTTGAGATTTCCGCTTCACAGGTCCATATCCTTGCAGACAATCGTGTTAACCTAGACTCGCCGATACGAAAATTCGAGCGTTCCCGTAAAACCTGGGATTACCATGTTCGCATCTCATGGTTGACTCACCAAACTGGCCCACGAGAAATTGGAGAAATAACATGCTTCGCCTCTTGAAAGCCCTGCCCATTGCCTTGGCTGTCGCCTTGAGCGTCTTCACGACCAGTTGTGGGTCGGGTGGTTCAGCTCAGGTTCGTGTAGTCAACGCCATACCCGACAATGGCGCCAATGGCTCGATCCCTTTGGATATCTGGTTCAACGACAACCTGATCATCACCGCCCTGGGAGTCAACTCCGTCGACCCTCAACCGTCCACTCCTGCGAAATACCTGAATGTACCGTCGGGCAATGTGACGATCGTAGGCTATGATACCGGCACCAAGAGCACGCCCGTCGTAAGTAACAACACCGACTCCGGCTTGAACAGTTCGACCCAGTACACGCTGCTTTTAGGTGGATTTGCAGTCAACCCTCCGCAAATCTACGTTATTCCCGACAACAATACCCCTCCGCCGGCGAACAACGTGTTTCTCCGAATTATCAACGGATCGGCCAGCGAGGGTGCAAACGCGCTTAGTGTTTATGTTTACCCAGTCGGGCAATTACCTCCCGCCACGCCTCAGTTTTCTGGCCTTACCCTCGGGATGTCGAGCAGCTACACGCCACTTTCCTTTACCACCGGTCAACCCGCCTATGTTATCGAGGTTACTCGCGCTAATGGAACCCCGATACTCTTCACCCACACCCTCCCCGGTTTTTCAGCCGGAGAAATTATGACCGTGGTGCTCGATGACCTTCCGGGCGGTGCGTTCATTAACACGACGAATCCGATCGTGATGATTGATCTTAATTAAATCGCGGGGAATTCGCGTCAGCAGGCGGTTGACAAATCTTTGCCTTCACTACGAAACTGGAGATCCTGAATTTTGGAGAATTTAAAGATGTTTTGCTCTCGCTCATTGACAGCCCGTGCACTCATCATCCGCACGCTGGCAGTTGCAGCCTTGAGCATCGTTACCATCAGTTGCAATCAGACGAATCTCACTGAGGTTCGCGTGATCAATGCCATATCCGACGGTCCCGGCTTGGATGTCTACCTCAATGGATCCAAGTCGTTCACCGACATGCCATTTTTGCAGGTTAATCCCACTCCGCCCGCTTATTCGTCGTTTTATTCCGGCGAGGATACATTCGAGGCTTTTAAATCCGGTACCACGACCAATCCGCTCTACGGATACAACGGCATAGGAAATAGCGGTCAGGGCACGGGCGGCGCAATCATTAACTTAAACGGCTCCACCCAATACACGGTGATTATGGATGGACTCTACGCGGGGCCCTCCCTCGCCGTCATACGTGACAACAACGCCGTGCCATTCGAAAACCAAGAGGAGTTCCGCGTCATCAATGCGTCCCCCGGTTCACCTACTGTCGGAGTGGACGTTTACATCGTCCCACCCAGTACCGAAGACCTCACAAATTACACGCCCCAGATCAGCGGCCTGGAAAATGGACAAGGCAGCATCTATCAAAACCTAGCCTATGTCAGTAGTGGTTATGCTGTGATGGTTACTGCAAATGGGAGCAAGAAGGCGCTCATCACCGTGCCCTTAACTCCGCAAGCCCAATCGATTACCACCGTGGTCTTGGTCGATAATCTGGGCGGTCTTAACGGAATGTCACAAACTCCGCTGATATTGCACGACCTCAACTAAACGGGGTCAAGAATAGTTGCCGGTAGCGTTAAAGAAGACTCTAAGCCGTATCTTGCTTAAAAGATCGCGCCGCCGATTCTTCATCGTCAAAGACTTCGAATATAGTCAGCAGTTTCGTCACCTGGAGAAGATCTCCCACGCGCTGGCTCAAGCTCGAAAGCTTTACCGCTCCACCCGCGTTGCGCGCCGTCGTATACAGCGAAACCAGCGTTCCAAGACCACCACTATCGATGTAATTCACCTCGCGCAAATTCAGCACAACCCTGGGACTGTGAGCCAACAAATTTTTCACCGTGTCCCGTAAGCTGGCTGATTCTTCCCCAAACACCAACCGGCCGCTGCAATCGACTACCAATACGCCCTCTATTGCTCGAGTGCTCATTCTTAATTGCATACGCACTTCTCTCCAATATTCGCAAGTAAAACCCGAGTCATGAGCCTACCCCGACAGCCGGAGGCATGCAAGCACCGACTCAGATGTTGGGATGTCATCCCGACCGAGAGCGGAGTCGAAGGGGAAGGACTCCGACTCGTCCGACGATTGCGATATTTCGGGACCGAACTGCTCCCGCGGCAGCCTGTATAATCGAGGATTCCGATGAGCTATCAGGTCCTGGCACGCAAATACCGCCCGCAGAAATTTTCCGACGTCATCGGCCAGGAGCACGTCACCCGCACCCTGCAGAATGCCATCGCGCAAGAGCGCATCGCGCACGGCTACATCTTCAGCGGCCATCGCGGAATCGGCAAAACCACGGTCGCTCGCATCTTGGCCATGGCTCTAAACTGCCGCTCCACGAACGAAACGACCGGTAACCCTCCCATCGAACCCTGTGGAGTCTGTGATTCCTGTACCGAAATTCGCGCTGGCAATGCTGTCGACGTGATCGAAATCGACGCAGCCACCAATCGCGGCATCGACGAGATCCGCGAACTGCGCGAGGCTGCGCGCTATCGTCCCGCACGCGACCGCTTCAAGATCTACATTCTCGACGAAGCGCACCAGATCACCGACGCGGCCTTCAATGCGTTGCTCAAAACGCTGGAAGAACCTCCCAGCCACGTGGTCTTCATGATGGCCACCACCCAGCCCGAAGATATCCCTCAGACCATCCGCTCGCGCTGCCAGCATTTCAGTTTTCGTGCGGTGAAATTCGAAGCGATCATGGGCCAGCTCCGCGACATCGTCACCCAGGAAAAAATTCCCGCCGACGACGATGCCCTAGCTCTATTAGCAGAAGCGGGCGACGGTTCGCTGCGCGATGCGCTCTCCATCCTTGACCAAGCCATCGCTTCCACGTCCGACCACCTGACGCTCGATTCCGTTCGCAGCCTTATCGGTGCTGCTCCAGCAGGAGCGCTCGAAACCGTTATGCAATCGGTTGCTGAGAGTTCGAGCGAGAAAATCCTGCTGCTGGTGGACGAATTGATCGGCGAGGGCCACAGTCCCACACACTTCGCACGCCAGCTCGTGCGTTTTCTGCGGAATGTCACCGTGGCGAAGATCGCTGGCAAAGACTCCGCGCTACTACAGATTTCGTCCGATGAGCGCGCCCGCGTCGCCCGTATTGCGGAACTATTCAGCGAAGAGGACCTAGCCCGACACTTACAGATCATGCTGCGCACCCACGGAGAACTCGGATATCGACAGGAGCAACGCTTCCATCTCGAGCTTGGACTGCTGAAAATGGCGCACGCACAGCGTCTGCTGCCGATCGAGCAGTTGCTAAGCGACGCGACAGCGTCCGCTTCTTTACCAGCGCGCAGCACGCCGAGGCCAGTTCTCGCGGCACCTGTCACCCCACATTCTTTCGCTTCGCCAACGGAATCCCGGCGTGTTGACTCTTCCGTAGCAGCACGTTCAAATTCGGTGTCGCCGTTCGCGGCCGACTCCGCGCGCAAAGGTAATCCAAAGGCTGAGTTTTCAGGCGATAGCGCTGCAACCGCCAATGTAGTCATTATGGGATCGGCCGCCCCAGCCATTGAAGAGCTGTCGCCGGTGCCCGACCCGCAGCCCATCAACAGTGGAGCGACGGGCACCTCGACCGTCCGTCCGACCGAAAGCACCAATCTGTCCGCCAACTCCCCGGTCGCAAAGCCCGAAGTCACCGCCGATTCTCTCCGCGATGCCGTGCTCAACGCACTGAGCAATCAGCAAATGTTGGTCTCTCTGCTAGAAAGCGCGGAGTGGAAACTCGAAGGTAGTTCGTTGAGCGCAAAAGCAGCAGCATCGAGCACGATGGTCGAAATGTCATTCACTCCTGACGCGCGCCGCATCGCGAGCGCCGCCGCCAGCGGCTCGGCAGGAAGGCCGATCAAAGTTCTGGTCGAAGCCGGAGGCACGCAACAGTCAGCCCCTCCGATACGTCGCGCACCGAATGGAAGCGCGCGCAGCCGCGCCGAACAAGATCCGATCGTGCAAAGGATGAAAGAAAAATTCGGAGCCGAAATCCGCACCGTGATCGATTATCGTGAGAAAGGGTAAGAAGCAATTGGTAATTTGCAATTGGTAATTGAAAGGCAAACGTTTTGCAGCCTCGTGCCTTTCAATTACCAATCACAAATTACCATTTACAAATTTCTTATGTCCGGATTCAATCTGCAGGAATTAATGTCGCAAGCGAAGCAGCAGTACGAGACGCTGCAAAAAAAGATGGAGCAGACTGTCGTCGAAGCTTCGTCCGGCGGCGGCACGGTTACGGTCAAAATGGACGGCCGCAAGCAAGTGCTCGCCATTAAGATCGATCCGGAGGCAGTCAAGGCCGGCGATGTTGAAATGCTGCAGGATCTTGTGATGGCTGCGCTGAACGAAGCCAGCCGCAAGATCGATCAGGCGATGCAATCCAGTGTTGGCGGCATGCTTGGCGGGCTCGGCATCGGGGGATTGTAGAAAATGTCCCGCTTTGCCGAACCGATGACCCGGCTCATCGACGAACTCAAAAAACTGCCCGGAGTCGGCAATAAAAGCGCCCAGCGCCTCGCCTTTCATATTCTGAGGTCGAGCGAGGACGATGCCGAAGCGCTTGCCGCCGCGGTCCGCGATGTAAAAGCCAATCTACGCCTCTGTTCAATCTGCAACAACATCACCGACGTCGATCCCTGCGTCTATTGCAGCAGCCCCACTCGGAATCAAAAGCTGGTTTGCGTCGTCGAGGAACCCACCAACATCGCCTCCGTTGAGAAAACGCGGCATTTTAACGGCGTCTACCACGTGCTCCACGGCTCGATCTCGCCCCTGCACGGAGTCGGCCCCGAACAACTGCGCATCGGCAACTTGATGACTCGCGTTGCGCACGGCGGAGTAGAAGAAGTGATTCTGGCCACAAACCCCACCGTCGAGGGCGAAGCCACCGCCGCCTACTTGGCCCAGCAACTGAAACGTCAGGGGCTGCGCGTGACGCGCATCGCCATGGGCATACCGGTAGGCAGCGACATCGAATACACCGACGAAGTCACCATGCTTAAGGCCATGGAAGGCCGTCGAGAGATGTAGCAACTGCCCCGGACATTGCAACCGAAGGTCCATAATCCCCACGTGAGGCGATCCGCTAGGGTTACCAATGGGCACTAGCTCCCGGTAAATCCTCCTGCGTATAATTGCGGCAAATCTAGCATTCTCTTCATCTTTGATTCTTTGAGGTATCGACCTATGGGCCGTGTCTTCCGCTTCGCGCAACCGCTCCTTTTCTGCGTCACTACTCTACTGATGGTGGCGGGCACATGCGTGCCCAATCTGCGCGCGCAAGATGCACTCCCCACTCCCGCGCCATACGTGCCACGTCTCGGAGGCCCGCAGGATTGGAGCCACCAGCACGTCATCTATACCCTCAACGGCTCGGTGGAAGACATGCTTAAGCTCCGCGACGATCCTCGCTTTCTGCATAGCATTGTTCTGCACTACATGCGAGAACATCGCAGCCAGTTCGGACAGCCGGCAACTGCCGGCTCGAACGAAGCTAGATCGAACCAAGCCGGATGGAACGAAGCGGAGCGAGACAACAACAGTTTGAGCCAAGACCTCTCTGGCGACTGGTTACCGCCGACTCCAGTGGACCCGATCAAATTCCCTACCCTTCCGCGCCGAAACAAGAACACCAAGGTTGACTGGTCTATGTCTCTGGGTCCAACCGCTGGCCTCGCTTTTGGGGAGACGCCGGCCGTGTACACGTATAACTATTCATCGCCGAGTTGCAGTAACCTCGGCGCCACTCCGCCCGTCGTGGGCGACTTTGTCGTGTACACCATTAACGCGGCTCCATCGACGGGTATACCGGGCCAGGCCAATCTGGTTGGTTTGACGAACCTCTACACAGCAGGCGACGGCACCGGATTTTGCTCTGGCCTCACTGGCCCGTCGTTTCTATTTTCTTACGCTATCGGATCGGGTGGCTCGCCGCTGTCTCCCGTGCTTTCATTGGATGGGTCAAAAATTGCATGGATTGAAAATCGGACCACCACGACATCCTACTTACACGTTACAACTTGGGCCGCCAACGATGGCACCACCGCGACGGGTCCGATCGCCCCGACCGGCGTCTTCACCAATGGGGCCTGCGTTCCTGCCACTGATTCCTGCGACTTTGCCCTCAACTACACCAACGCGGTATATACCGGATGCCCCACTGCATATGCCGCGGCAAATGGCCATTCCGACCTCTACGTCGACTATTCCAGTAATACCGGCTTTATCAGTGCCAACAACGGACTTCTTTACCACATCAAAAACATCTTCAGCACGACAACCTCGCCCAGCATCGATTTCTGCGTCCCTGTAAATTCGGCTTTCGAAACTGCCGCCAGTTCAGCCATGAGCGGCCCGATCTATGATCCCTTTCTCAACGAGGTCTTCATCACCGATTCCGAAAAAATCTACGCCTATGTCGTGCATGCGTCAGGAACGACGCTAAGCTTCGCGCCCGCGTCTCCGGCGTCGTACACCTATGGAAATTCGGGGAGCAACCACAATTACCAGACCGGTCCTGGACCGATGCTGGACGCGTTTAACGGGTATATCTACGTGCCCTCCACCTACGACGTGAATGGCAAAACTTCGGTGACTCAGGTGCCTACCAGCCTGGCGTCTGGGGTTCCGGTTGAACTCGGGCCCGAAAGTACTAATAGCAATCAGATTCTGTTCTACGGAGCCTTCGATAACAACTACTACACCAACGGGCCGAAAAGCGCCGCGTCCACCCTCTACAGTTGCGGCACCGACTCGACCACTACAACCGCGCAGGATCTCTTCGCGATCAGTTTCCATGCCACCACCGGTGTGGCGAACACAACCCCCGCCATGTCTTACAACAAAAATGTGAACCCGGGTGGCAGCGGCGGCCCAGGGGTGTTGACCGGGCTCTGCTCGCCGATCACTGAGTTTTTTGATGGTACCAACGATCGAATCTTCGTCGGCATGGGACAACCAGCCTCTTCCGGCGGAGCCAACATCGTCACCATGTGGAACGTCAATAACCAGCTAACCAGTGCCAGCACCACACCCACAGCTTCCGCCAACGGCTACGCGGGGGGCGCTAGTGGTTTCGCCGCCGACAATAACAGCTCCGACGCCCAGGCGGAGAATGTCTACTTCTCAACCGAACAGGTCGGCACCGCCTCAACAACCGTTACCGGTGGTGGCACCGGAACCGCTTTCAACGTAAACGGCATCTACACGAACGGTACGACGTTCCCGCAGACCGGCGGCTTGGATGATGATGGCAATGCTTACTCGGCCACTCTTCTCGGCACTTCGAAAACCTGGAACGGCACCACTTATACCTTCGGGCCAAGCAACGCCGCCGACGCTTGGCAGAACACCACCATTACGCTCCCCGCAGGTCAGTACAGCACCTTGTCGTTTGTAGGCAACGCAGTGAATGGCAATCTGACGGCGCAACCCTTCATCGTCACCTACACCGACGGTACCACCGTAACCTATACCCAGAGCGTAAGCGACTGGTTCACACCACAAAATTACGACGGAGAATCTATTGCCGTCACCACTGCCTATCGCAATATGTATAACGGTACGAAGGACAACCGGACGTTCGATCTCTACGGGTACTCGTTCAGCATCAACCCCAACAAGACGGTAAAGAGCCTTACCTTGCCCCCCGTCGCCGTCGCACCTGATAATGTTGTGGTTGTTCTTGGCATCGCTTTGTCTTCCAACTGCGGGGGCCAAGACTATTGCGCCGTAAAACTGACGCAGTCCGGGCTGCAGTAGCGCGATTGCCTTTTGAGTGCGATTTTCACCGATGCCATGAGTGCGGGATCGGGATAGCTTAGGAAGATTTGGAGAATTTATTGCAGAGGCCTGACTGGCTATGAACTTTTCCGCAAGTCAGCGCTTGTGTCTCAAATACACGCTCGAACTGGAATGCTGGTTTGGCGTAAGGTTTTTTTGTTTGCTTCTTTGAAGTCTCCAGCTTATCTTCCGGTCCTGCAGGGTTCCCGTTTGTCATTATAAGTATTCACCCCTAAAACACAGACTTCTGACAAGCGGCTGGAAATCCTCTTGACACAATTATACAACTTTGCGGCGTGAGCTTAGAAGTTTATGATTCGACTACCCCCACTGCAAAAAATCAATCTCCAACAGTCTCCAGCAGAAACCCGTTTGCCTCTTCGTCCTGGGCAACCAACCCTTCTGGGAGACTGCCTCGATTGTACTCGGCCATCCGGTTCTTCCACTTCAAAAATTCGGTAATACTCTGCGGTTCGATGCGGACTTCCACCCGCCGCAGACTCGCCAGCAACAAATTCATTTCGTATCCGAACCCGATGGCGGAACGCAGATTTTTCGCTGAGGGCTTGGCGCGCTCGACCTCACGGCCGGACACCTCTAGCAGCCCCCATCCCACCGGCAGTTCTTCAATTCTGATCATCCCCCGAGGCGCCAGATAATAGCGCTCGCAGCCGACGCCAATCTCCGGCTTTAACCGGAACGGCTTGTCGCGATCGGCGAGAAAATCTCCGCGGGATACCTTGCTCTCAACCAGTACCGAATGGCACGCCTTCTTCCAGCCGATCGCGTCCGGCATTTCTCCACTGACGCACGCCTGCTCGCTGAGGACAACTCCACAGCGATAGCTGCGTAGCCACCGCACCGCTATTGAAACCAATTTTGCGTGAGTCATATTTATATGGATAGCAATAAGTTTGGAAGACGCACGTCGTTCTGAGAAGTGTCAGAGTAGCTTCGAGCAGGTTGCTGGTTCCGGTTTCGGTCTCAGCGCTGCGTTTGAGAGCTTCCTGAAAACATGAATTCCGAGCTACAGCCCCTAAAGGGGCGTCTGATTTTGAACGACTTTCGGTATCGCTAAAGCGATACCTTGATACGAAGCTCAAGTGTCTCAGCAAACCGTTCAGTGATGCATCGAGGCCGATTGCTACCGGAGCCTGCCGACCGCGGAACCAGGCGAAGTTCGCAGCAAGGCCCGTACTATCACCGGCCGGCGCAGCACGGTTTCCAAGAGATGTCGGGCTGCGGCAACGCTCTCCGCCGAACTGTCTAACGCAGAGTATCCTGAGGTTCGCACCAATACGAAGCGGTCTTGTAAGCTGACTTTCAAGCTAAGTTCGGGCTTGGGAGCGATTTCGTTCTCGCCCACAGGAAGTCCGTGGCGCGTGTCGAGCGCATTCGCCAGACGCAACACGCCAGCCAACTCCATGGCGATTGGCCGATCGGCCAGCTCCAGCATTTGCATGGTTTTTCCTCGCGGATGCGGTAACGCTCCGCGATGATAGCGTGCCACCACCGCTGTCAATTCCAGTTCGCGCGCGCTCCAACCTAGAGGCCGCGCTAACCCGCGAATCATCCGGTAAGAAATCTTCTGGTGATTTTGAGTACTCTTCGCTTTGCCTACGTCATGCATGAGCGCCGCCGCTTGCAATATCGTGCGCGGATCGGTTTGCTGATCGTCCTGAACGAGATTCGGCGAAGACTCATGCTTCAACAAGCCCGCATCCTTCAACCCGTCATACAAGAGCAGCGCCAGTTGCGTCACGCGCTGAGAATGGGCGAAATCGGGATCCAGATATCCGGCCCATGTACGGAGGCGGCTCATCGCGGCCGTACGCAGCTGCGGTCCTGAAGGTAACTCCGACCTCCAGACATGCCACAGAGAATGCTTGCCAACCATCTTCTCGCGGTAGCGTGCGATTCTCCTGGTGCGGGCGGCGTTCAACATTTCGCGCCAACGTTTACGGCTTTCCACATCCGGAAACGCATTCAACCCCGGCGCAATCGCAGTGGCCCAAAGCACATCCAGATCGTGGACTTCTCCTAACAGGTCCTGCAGCTCCTTCAGATCATCGCCCCAAAGCGCGTGCTGCCGCGGCAGAAAATTTTCTACCGTGTAACGGAAGCGTTTGATACCGATGCGGAGCTCGTGCCAGCTCACCTGCGACCGCGTGCGCAGCGCGTGTTTGTGCAGTTCGTACGCGGCCGTCCACTTTTCCAATGCCAGATGCAGATACACCACGCTCCCCGGACGCACCCGCGACGCGCGCTGCGGCAGCGTTCTCGACCACTGGCGCCATTGCTTGCGGTCAAACTGATTGAGATCTTTGAAGGCGTGCTGCTTGCATTCGGCCTCGCGCGCATGAAGGTGGTCGAGCAGTTTGATGGCGACGGGATCGACAGAAGAAAGATCGCCTGCTGATGGACTGGCGACGTCTCTGGCGCTGCTCAGCTTCTCGATCCACTCCTGCATTACCTGCATGTCGCGCAGTTCGCCGAGGGCCTGGAAAAGTTTCTTGCCCGCCTTCTTCATGTCCTTCCAAGAAGGATCGGGATCGATGGCTATCAATCCATCGGCGAGAGAGCGACAGCGGCGCAGGGCAACTCGAAGATCGTGAACCGGATCGGCATCGAACCCCGCGGCTGCGCTATCGCACTCGACCAACACGCGTTCCATCCAGGCGCGCAGGCCGAGCTTGGGCTTGGGGCTCACGGGCTTTGGCCGCATATTCGGGCGCTTGCTCGGATCGGGCTTCAGGACTGGACTGGCTCCCAACGTAGCTCCTTATGGCTTGCGGGAACCATTGTCGCCTCTTTGCGCGGATTCTTCTAGAGCAGGCGGCTTTCAGTTGGCAGTGAAAGAGACGAGGTGCCAAGCCTATTTACTAGTAGGTTACTAACAGAATTGTGACGAAAAAAACTCTTGGTCGGTCCTTTAGAATCATGAGTTTAGGCTACTTTTGGCGTCCAAATCTTTGCGTTTAAAGGACTTATATGGAAAATATTCCAGCGTAAGGACTTAGACGTCGATTCTGACGACCCTTGCTTCCCCGTTCTGGGATTTTTGCGGTTCATCGCGTTCCGTTCTCATTGCCAAAGACCCTCAGTCGTCGCTTTTTGCGCTCCTGCGGGCAGGTCTGAAAAGTTCTCTCTTCGAGTTGGGCACACTTCGGGAGTGCAACAGGTCAGGGGCTATTATCTCGACGGGTGAGTGGGGCGTCTGTGATGGCTGTCACTGGCCGGATGTGATGAAAAAATCAGCTGGTTGGCACCAAATTCACAGTCAGCTTTAGTGAGTACAGTGATATTACGCCAACAATATACTGAGAGAACCGAGTAGAATTGCTGCCCTTATGGCTTTCCGATTCGAGTTCGACCCGGTCAATAAGATACTGCTGGCCCGGTGAGAACGCCTTGCTTTGCTGGTGATGGTTTTGACATATATGGGGTCTTTCGACTCCACTTTGTCTTCGGCTTCGCCGATGACTACGTTCCGCTCA
>Ga0209169_10000271_pt1 | contig 31190 bp, 30 predicted proteins | sample HubBroMetageWRM4_FD_188346 | JGI IMG/M metagenome (GOLD analysis project Ga0209169, IMG submission 188346) | Warmed soil microbial communities from the Hubbard Brook experimental Forest, New Hampshire - Hubbard Brook CCASE Soil Metagenome WRM 4... | ecosystem: Environmental > Terrestrial > Soil...
CGATGGCCAGGACGTCCTCTGGATGGGACCAGTACGCCGCGGGTACGAGAACCGAGCCGACCGCGAAGATCTGCAGGACGAGGAGGTGGCGGCGCAGGCCGAGCCTCCAGGCCAGGCGCCGCACCGAGTGGAGCAGGGGGATTCCCGCCAGAAGCTCGTAGCCTGAGGCGTTGACCTGCTCGGCCGCGGCGAGTGCCGCCGGGATAACGTAAGTTCCCGGATGGCTGCCCTCGCTCAGGCCGCCAGGACCGCAGTCCTCAAGCAGGCTGTCGTGCGCGGCGACGGCGTTGGCAAAGGCAGCCGCCGATGCCGAGAGTCGTCCCGGCCGACCGACCGCAGTGCACGGCCCGACATCGCCGCGGACAGTTTCCCAGGCGGCTGTGGCCGCGGCCAGCTCGGAGCTCACCAGGGTCACACCGATGATATGGAGCAGCCGGTCCCGCGCGGCCGCTGCGGTACGAACGGGCAACGGCTCGCGCCCGAGGAGGTGCAGGGTCTCGGCGAGCCTTGCGCTCAGTCCGTCAACGGTCACTGCGAGCTCACGCCGCCACCGACACCGAGCAGGATGGCACTGACAGGGCAGATATCGGCCGCCTCGGCGACGGCCGATTCGTCGCCGGCGTCGACGTCGCTGACGAGTACCTCGACAACACCATCCAGATCACGCTGGTCGAAATAGCGAGGGGCAAGCTCGACGCAATTGCCTGAGCCGATGCAGCGCTCCGCTGCGACTGAGATGTGCATCACATGCTCCTCACGCATGGCTGGGACGGCAGGTCACTCCGTCAACGGAAATTATGACTACCAAATTACCGGCAGCTCGGCGACTCCATAAATGATGGAGTTCCGAAAGGCAAGATCGTCAGCGTTTCCGGCGAGCCGCAAATGCGGGAACCTGACGAAAAGCTTGCTGAATACGACCTGCAACTCGATGCGGGCCAGTGGCTGGCCGAGACACTGATGCAGGCCGAATCCGAAAGCGACATGCCGCCGGGCATCGCGGGTGATGTCAAACTTGTCCGGATCGGCAAAGACCTCCGGATCGCGATTAGCGGCGGCGATAGGCGCAATCACGCCTTCGCCGGCGTGGATGCACTGAGCGCCCAGTTCGATGTCATCGGTCGCGAGCCGGAAGGCCACCTGGTGTGCGACCGATAGATAGCGCAGGAGTTCCTCGACGGCGCTGTTAACCAAACTCGGGTCATCGCGCAGCAGGGCCAACTGGTCGGGGTGGTTGAGCAGCGTCAGAGTCCCCAGCGCGATCATATTGGCAGTCGTGTCGAACCCACCCACAAGCAGTAGCTGCAGGATGTGGAGCAGCTCATCTTTGCCTAGCTTGCCGGCTTTTACCTGATTCGTGATCATCCGGCTGATCAGGTCGTCGCCCGGCTTGTCGAAGCGCTCGTCAACCACCTCCGAGAAATAGTCGAGAATATCCTGATTCGCCTGTGATGCCACGGCCGGCGGATTATCAAAGCTCATCCAGGTCTTGACCCGGTCCTGGAAGAAGTCGCTGCGCTCGGTCGGAAGGTCCAGTATCTGGCAGATGACACTCGACGGCACCGGTTGCGCCAGCATGTCAACCAGGTCGAGGGGACCCCCGAGCTGTTCCATCCGGTCAAGCAGAACGTCGACCAGTTCGTTCAGGTAGCCTCGCAGCTCGGCCACGTGATGAATCTTGAAGTCCGGTGCCAGCATGCGGCGGTGCTCGTCGTGCTTGGGCGGATCCATCCGGGCGAAGTTCTTCTGCCCGCCGCGAGCCGCGGCCACCGTGGGGGTCGGCTCGGGAAACCCCTCGATCGTCAGATCAGAGGATATGCCCGGGTCGGCAAGGACCGCGCGTATGTCGGCGTAGCGCGTCAGCAGCCAGGCCTCGCGGCCGTTCCAGGTGGATACCTTGCTGACCGGGCAGGTAGCACGCAGCTCCGCGAACACGGGGGGCGGATCGAGCGGAGAGGTCCGTTCGAACGGCCATACGTGCTCGGTCTTGATCTCCGTCACGGAATACTACCTTTCACAGGAGGATCCTTTGCTGGCGGACTCGCAACGACCTCACCAGCTCGGGCACCGCATCAGCCGACCCCGACTTGCTGGACAACGGACTGTCCGTAGACTGGCGACACCCAATTCCAGGATGCAACCGCCTCGCCCCTGGCGGCAGCCAGGTAGAGGTGGCGCACCTCATTTGTCACTTCCCCGAGCTGGCCGCCGCGATAGCTATGCCGATCCACTGACGCCACTCCGGTGACCCCCTCGCCGCTGCCGCAGACAAACACCTCGTCTGCGGAGTAGAGTTCAGTTCGATCAATCGGCCGTTCTTCGACGCGCAGCCCGAGTCGCTCGCTTGCTAGCCGTATAACGCTATCCCGCGTGATGCCTTCCAGAATACTTTCAGTAACAGCTGGCGTCAGCAGCTTCCCGTCCCTGACAAGGAAGACGTTGTAACCGAAACCCTCAGATATGCGACCCGCATCCGTGAGCATCAGAGGAGCGTCGTAGCCGTTGCGTCGCGCCTCAATACTCGCCTGGCGGCCATTGTGGTAATTGGCAATGGACTTCATCCGCGGTGGCATTGAGCGGTCGGAGATTCTCGCCCATGTGCTGACTCCGAGGTTGAGCATCGAACGGCCGAAGTAGGAAGACACAGGAACCGCGGAGATAGAAGTTGTCGTCGGCCCGGAGTCCTCTGGTTTCCCGTCGTCGCTGACGAGGAAAACCTGCAACCGCATGTGTATGTCTTCCCTGAATTCATTTGCGGCGATCAGCCTATGGATATCCGCTTCCAGGGTGGCCACATCCCCAGGGTAATCAAAGCCCGCCATGTCAAGCGATGCGCGCAGCCTGCGCAGGTGATCTCGCATCCTGAATGTATAGAGTTCCCTGTGCTCGGTGTTCCAGTAGCCGCAGAAGCCCTCAAATACCGCGATACCGTACTTTAGGGCGGGACTGAGAACGTGCAACTTAGCATCGCCGTACGCGATCAGCTCTCCATCGAACATCAGGTAGGTGGGGCGCACCGCCGACTCCATCATTTCCCCTCGCGGTATGGGTTGCCGATCCACGGTGCGGACGGACCCGGTAGCCGCTGGACCGCACCGCGCCGCTGCGGCCAGTGAACCGCTGCCCGGCGAACCATGCCCATGACCAAGGTCGGCCCTGGCGAACTCCGAGTAACCCACCGAAGTCGAGACGGCCCGCCCATCCTCACTAAGACTGACTACGTAACTATTACTACGATACGCAGGAATCTGTCAACTGATGAGCGGCCACGTTACCTGTTCGTAACGTACCGGGCCGACGCCGGATGCCTGACGTGTCCGGATCAGCCGCGCCGCGGGCATGGGCCTGGCCTGGTGACAGGCCGCCGGGAACCATCAGCCGACGACGCTCGTCCGGGTCGGTCCAAGATCAACTGACCGCCGGGATGCCCGGCCTAGAGGTCGCAGCAGGAGGCAGGCGCGCTTGACAGACCCTAGATCTGTTTGATCTTGTGTGCACTGTTGTGAACGGGAGTGTTGCGGTCAGTGCAACGCGACGTGAAGAAATGCAGAGGTAAAAATGTCCGAGCCCGCCGAGTGGGAACATATTTCAGTTACCCGGAATGAAGATATTGTGGAGCTTCGCTTCCACACCGGTGGCGGCCCGCTCGTCTGGGACGCAGCTGCCCACCGTGAGATCACCGAGGCATTCTACTGGCTAACCATGAAACGCGACGTCAAGGTGGTAGTTCTCACCGGAACCGGAGACGTCTATTGCAATGAACTAGACGTCACGAGCTTCGCCGGGATCGAGTGGGGCGAGATCTGGTGGGAAGGAAAGCGCATGCTATCCGGTCTCAACGATCTCGACATTCCGGTCATCTCCGCTATTAATGGCCCTGCCACTGTGCACTCCGAGATTCCGGTGATGGCCGACTTCGTCCTCGCCGCAGACCACGTCGTCTTTGCCGATCGCAGCCACTTCGCCACCCGCGACACGGTGCCCGGCGATGGGGTCAACCTCATCTGGGGCGAACTGCTCGGCCCGACGCGCTCGAAGTACTTCCTGCTGACGGGAAGCACCATCGACGCACACGAGGCGCTCCGGCTAGGGGTCGTGAACGAGGTCCTTCCGCTCGCCGAGCTTCACGATCGCGCCTGGACGTTGGCCCGCGAACTGGCCGTCCGCCACCTGCCCGTGCTGCGCTACGCCAAGGCTGCGGTGTCGGTCGGCTTCCGCCGCAACTTCTCCGAGGGCCTGAGTCACAGCCTGGGCGTCGAGGGCTGCGGACACTGGTCCCTGGGCGGGATCAAGCCCGCGCACATCACGGACTGACCGCCGCGGCCATGCCGGTCACCAGGGTCGGGATAGCGGGTGCCAGCCTGAGCGGCGGCTGGGCCCTGCAGTCGCATGTGCCGGCGCTTCTGGCGTTGCCAGGGTTTGAGATCGTCGCGGTGTCGACCACGCGGCTCAGCTCCGCAGAAAGGACCGCCCAGCATTTCGGAGTACCGAATTTCTACGACTCAACGGAGGCAATGGCCGCGGACCCGCTGGTAGACCTCGTCACTGTCACGGTGAAAATCCCTGACCACGAAGCGGCAGTGAGCGCGGCGATCGCGGCCAGGAAGAATGTCTACTGCGAATGGCCGCTTGGAGTAAATACCCTCCAGGCCGCCGACCTGCGGGACCGGGCCAATGCGGCCGGTATCCAGACGGTGATCGGCCTCCAGGCCCGCGCCACCCCTACCCTCCGGTTCCTGCGCGACCTCCTGGTGAGCGGTTACCTTGGGGATCGGGTTCTCTCAGTCCATGCCAGCTCTACCGGATTCGGCAATGGCGGGCCGATTCTGGCACCCGATCGGGAATGGGCCGCCGACGATGCGAATGGCCTCTCCGCGCTCACCGTCCGCACGGCGCACACCCTCGACGCGGTGCAGTTCTGCGTGGGATCGATCGAGACCGTGTCGGCCGATGTCCGGGTCGCGACGCCGTTCCCGGCTATCGGTGATACCGGCCGACTCGTTGAACGAACCGCGCCAGACCAGGTCCTGATTCAGGGCAGCCTGGCGGGCGGAGGGACGCTGACCGGCAGGTTCCTGCTCGGTGTTCGCGGGGACAACACGCCGCTGATTACGATCCACGGAACTGATGGCACGATCATCGTCGCGGGCGAGGGTGACGAACCACAGATCCAGATGGCGAGCCTGCGGCTGCTGGCCGCGCGCCGGAACTCCTCGTTCGAGGAGCTGGCGGTACCACGCCGTTACATACGGACGCCTCATGACCTGGCCGCAGGCGCACCGTCCAGTGTGGGTGAGAACTACCTCAGCATGGCGGCCGCGGGCGCGAGCCCGCCGAGTCCTGACTTCAGCGACGCCGTGGCCCTGCATATGCTGCTCGATCTGATCCGGCTGGCGTCAGTAACGGGCGAGCGCCAGGTTGCGCCTGGCCCGCAGCCCGAGAGACTGGCATGAGCCTGCTCCCGTTCACGATCCACCCGGCCTGGCGATCCGGCCCAGAAGCCGGGCAGACTGCGCCGGCCGGGACCGTCGGCCTTGCTAAATCATGCGAATGAATCTATTGTCCATCATGAATATGACGGGCTGATCCGGCCCATCCCCGGGTTAACTCTCTGTGGCCGGGTGTGTCCACAGCAGGAGGCAAGATGATTAGCTATCTCGACTACGTCGACAGCGATCCGTACGACTACTACGCGACGCAGCTGCAGGCTGGCCCCGTGCACTGGGACGAGGGCATGCGGGCCTGGCTGGTCTTCGGCTACGACGAGTCCAGGTTCGTGGTCACCCGGCAGGACTACTTTCAGCACCCGTACAACGAGCTGCGTGGCGCCAAGGAGGTACAGGGAGGCACGCGCGGCATCCTCATGCTGCAGGGCGCGGAGCATGACCGGATGCACAATTTCCTGCTCTCCCATTTCACCCCTGCAGTCGTGCGCAGATATCGGGAGGAGCTCATCCGTCCGCTCGTGCGGCGGAGGCTAGAGGCCATCGCCGCGCTCGACCGGGTCGATCTCGCTTCCGAGTTTGCGTCGAGGCTGCCCAGTGACGTCATCGCGGCGCTGCTCGGGATGGACTGGCACGATGACGAGCTGCTGACCAAGTGCCAGGTCTGGAACCACGCGCTCTTCCGCTGGAGCGAGACCTTTGGCGAGGACGAGCAGGCGCTGCAGGACTCGCTGGTAGCAGCCGAGGCACTGAACGCCGTTCTGCTGCCGTTGGTACGTGAACGCCAGCAACGCCCCCAGGATGACCTGATCTCGATTCTCTGGGCCAAGGGCCACGAGCTCCTCCAGCCCTGGACCGAGGTCGAGGTGCTCGCGCAGTGCCGGGTATTGTTCTTCGCCGGCAGCGACACTACGGCCCACCTCTTGCGTAACGCAATCTACGTGCTGATGACCCAGCCGCACTGGCAGAAGGACCTGCGCGCAGACGAGGCCAGGATCGAGAATTTCGTGGAGGAGATCCTGCGGTACTACGCACCTGTGCACTTCAGGGTGCGTGCCGCCATCAAGGACGTCGAGCTCGGTGGCCAGCTCATTCGCGCCGGTGATCGGGTGCACCCGATGAATGCGGCGGCCAACCGCGATCCCCGGCATTACCCGGACCCGAACATCATCAACCCGGAACGCAAGCCGCTTCGTGATCATCTTGCGTTTAACGTGGGCCCGCGTTTCTGCGTCGGTGCCGCGCTGGCCCGCGCCGAGGCGGCCGAGGCGATCGGACAGCTCCTGGCGAGCATCAGCGATATAGTGCCGGATCGGGACGCTGCGCCGCCACGCTTCATCGGGCATATGCCTCGCTCGCACGAGCCGCTGAATGTCGTGCTGACGCATCGAGCCGCGGCGCGCACCTGACCCCGGTCCTTCTCAGAAGACGATGACACTCCGGGCCAGGTCCGAATGATCCAGCGCCTGCATTCCGTCGTTGACCTCGGCCAAGCCGATCCGCTCGGAGATCAGTTCGTCAAGCTTAAGGCGGCCGGCCAGGTACATCTCGCAGTACCAGGGAATATCCAGGCGGAACTGGTTGCCCATCTTGCTTCCCTGCAGTCTCTTCTCGGAAAAGAATGCATCGGCCGGAATCTCGACTCTGTCGCCGGGCCGCGGAAGGCCGACGACGGTAATGACTCCCCTCGTGCGCGCCATAGCGCATGCCTGCTCGATAGTCTCCGGGCGGCCGACAACCTCGAAGACGTGATCGGTACCCCCTCCTGTGATCTCGTGAACCATCGCTACCGTGCGCTCGCTGGACGCGTCGACCGTCGCCGTGGCACCGAACGCGATCGCCCTGGCCAGCGCGCTCTGGCGGATATCTACGGCGATCACCTTAGATGCGCCCGCCATCCGGGCCGCCTGGACAATGTTGAGACCCACTCCACCACAGCCGATGACCGTGACCGTCTCGCCGAGCGAGACGTTCGCAGAATGCCGGACGGCCCCGATGCCGGTGTGCACGGCACAGCCGAGAAGCGCGGCGCGATCGAGGGGCATCTCATCGGGGATCTTGACCACCGCTCGCTCGTTTACCAGCATCTGTGCGGCGAACCCGCCGAGGCCGACGAAGGCGGCGACCGGCACTCCCGCAGACGAAAGCCGAGGGCGGCTCCCGGCCGGGCGCGAGCGGTTCATCGTGTCGCAATGTTGCTGCAGACCCCGCTGGCACCACTCGCACATGCCACAGAATGAGGCCGCGCAGGCGACTACCCGGTCTCCTGGCCGGACCGCCGTCACCTGCTCGCCAACGCTCTCGACGATCCCGGCGGCCTCGTGTCCCAGCACGACGGGCAGCGTCCGGGCACGCGGTGAATCACCGCGTTGGGCGAGCCGATCGGAATGACACAGGCCCGATGCCACGGTGCGCACCACCACCTCCTGCGCCGAAGGTCGATCGAGTTCAATCTCGACGACCGAAAGCTCCGCGCCGTACTGTCGCAGCACTGCTGCCTGCATGCGAATACCTCCTGAGGGCGCCTGGCACGCAGCGATTCCTGTGCCGCGTTTCATCTCTATATTATAAAATAACCTTACTAATGCAGTCGACGTGGAGAGCGAGGAATTTATGAATGCCGATGGCTGCGGCCACTCAATCCGTCCTTTCCGAGTCGACGCTCCTGAAAGTGACCTACAGTACCTGCGGGACAAACTGGCGCTCACTAGGTGGCCGGACGAGCTACCCGGAGTTGGCTGGTCCTACGGCGTTCCGCTCGGCTACCTGAAGGAACTCTCCGAGTACTGGCTCAATACCTACGACTGGCGCGCTCAGGAGGCCCGGCTCAACGAGTATCCGCAGTTCACCACTACTGTGGACGGGGCGAACTTGCATTTCTATCACGTCCGCTCGCCTCGCCCGGATGCCTTTCCCCTGCTGCTCGCGCACGGTTTCCCTGGGTCGGTGGTGGAGTTCCTCCAGGTGCTCGGACCGCTCACGGATCCGGCCGCGTACGGAGGTGACGGGAGCGATGCGTTCCACGTGATCTGCCCGTCCATTCCCGGTTACGGATTCTCGGGCCCGACCGTAGCTACCGGATGGCATCCTTATCGCGCCGGTCAGGCGTTCGCCACCCTCATGAGCCGGCTCGGTTACGAACGCTACGGCGCGCACGGAACTGACTGGGGCTCTCGAATTGTGCGCGACATGGGCCTGATCGATTCCGATCACCTGGCCGCCATACATCGTACGATTCTTCATGCGCCGCCTAATCCCGATGACGACCTTTCCACTTACAGCGAATCGGAGCTTGAGCGGCTCGAGGACATCGCACACTTCGGTGCAGAGCTGAGCGGCTACATGCTGATCCAGTCAACCCGCCCGCAGACGCTGGCATATGCCCTCACGGACTCCCCCGTGGGCCAGCTTGCCTGGATCGTCGAGAAGTTCAAAGAATGGACCGACTGCGACGAATTTCCCGAGGAAGCAGTCGACCGCGATCTAATGCTCACGGACGTGATGCTCTACTGGCTGACTCGGACTGCCGGATCATCGTCCCGGCTTTACTATGAGTTGCGGCACTGGAGGCAGAACGACCGCCCGGATCCGCGGGTCAACTGGAACACGCCTCTCCCGTCGCCGGTTCCGACCGGCGTCGCGGTCTTCCCGCGCGAGGTCATGCGGCCACTTCGCCGACTCAGCGAGAAGACCGACAACATCGTGCACTGGTCGGAATTCGATCGCGGCGGACACTTCGCCGGCCTGGAGGTGCCCGATTTGCTGGTAGATGACATCCGCACGTTCTTCCGCCGCTTTCGTCAGACGAGCTGAACTCGGCGCAGACCGGGCTACTTGGTGGTCGCCGCGGACAGCTCGGCATAGGGCCTGCTCACGATCTCGATGACATTTCCCCACGGATCTTCGCAGTAGCAGATGAAGATGCCGCCATGGACGTCATAAACCTCCGTCCGCGCCCGGCCGCCGCTGTCAGAGATCATCTTGAGCGTTCCGTCGAAGTCTTCAACGGTAAACGCGATGTGATGAGCGCCGAAGTTCCAGTACTCGAAACTATTTTCCGGTCTGCGCGCCTCGGGCTCAATGAACTGAAACAACTCGACACCGCAAGAGTTGCTCGTCAGCATGTGGGCGAGCTTCATGCCGCCCCACTGGTCGCCGAAGACCTCACGCCGGCGGCCTGCTCCCGTCGTCGTCGTGTCGCAGTGCATAGGTCCATCGAGGAGTTCCAAGCCGAAGACCTTCGCATACCAGTCGACGGCTTCATCGATGTCGCCGACGGTCAATCCCACGTGGTTCATGCCGGCCCTAGGCGATTTCCCGGACATAAGTTTTCGCGCTCCTCGATCTGCTAGTCGCACCACTGATCATCCGGTCGCTCCACCGCTGCGGCTAGGTCGCACCAGCAGCAGCTGGCTCCGGAACTTCCTGACGACCGCGGGCCCCGGCGGCGCCTCCGTGCCCGGTCAGTACCTCACGCGGATGTCTATGGTTATCATATGAATGAATATGGTGGCGGTCAACGACCAGCGATCATTCCGGTTCTGGTCAACCTACGGAGGGCGCGATGGACGTATCGACGGGCGTAACCATCATTACCGGAGCCGCTAGCGGCATGGGGGCGGCGACGGCGCGGCTGCTCACCGAGCGAGGCACGAAGGTGCTGATGGCGGATGTGCAGGACGAGCGCGGCAAAGCCCTGGCCCGGGAGCTTGGCGCCGACGCCACATACCAGCACACGGACGTCACGCAGGAAGCCGACGTTTCCTCGCTCATCGATCTCGCGATAGACAGATGGGGCGCGCTGGACGGCATCTTTAATAATGCCGGCATTATTGGAGCAACTGGCCCGATTGACCTGATTCCCGCCGAAGAGTGGGATCTTACCGTGACGATGCTTCTACGTTCAGTATTTCTAGGAGTCAAGCACGCGGCCCGCGTCATGAAGCCACTCGAGCGCGGCGCCATCGTCAACACTTCCAGTATTGCCGCGCTCCGTGGCGGAATCGGGCCCCATCCCTATGCGGCGGCCAAGGCGGCCATAGCTGCGCTCACTCGCAACGCGGCGGCGGAGCTTGGCTACTACGGGATACGCGTCAACGCGATCGCGCCCGGCCGGATCGCGACCCCGATGGTCGCTGCGACATGGGCCGGGGGTCCGGATGATCTCGACGGCGCTTACCGCGCTATCCTGCCCGAGTCACCGTTGAAGAACCGGGCGGGTCAAGCGTCCGACATTGCGGAGGCCGCGGCGTGGCTGCTGAGCGAGGCCTCCGGATACGTGAGCGGCCAGATGATCGTCGTGGACGGCGGGCTGATCGCCGGATCTCCGCCTGCGACGAAGCCGCTCAAGAATGCCTACACCGACCGTGGCGTCTTCCTGCGTGAGGGGAACGAGCGCGGCGCGCCCTCCGCCGCCGTGTGAGGGCGGGATGCCGGGATCAGGTCAGCTGGAAACAGAGCCGACCGTCCGCATGGCCCACTTGACGACGGCCTCGTCAAGCATCTGCCCGTCAAGCTGAAGAGCACCGACTCCCGCCGCGTGTGCCCGTTCCATGGCCTGAATGATCTGGTGGGCTCGGGCGAGCTCGCCGGGCGTCGGTGCGAATGTGCTGTTGGCCGTCGCCAGCTGTGCCGGGTGAAGGACCCATGCGCCGTCGAATCCGATGGCCCGGCTGCGTCGCAGCGCGGCCTGAAAGTCGGCAGAGTCCTCCACCCCAAGCCACGGCCCCTCGATCACCATCCGCTGCGCAGCCCGGGCAGCAACCACGACGGCCGACTGTACCGGCATCCAGTGGTCACCGCCCAGCTCGCGTGCGGATCTCCCCAGCGAGACTCCTAGATCGGCATATCCCGGGATGAGCGCGACCAGGCGGTCGGAGCCCCGCGCGATGTCACCCGCCGCCGCCAATCCGCCGGCCGTTTCGATCAGCGCATAGGTGCGAAGTGAACGTGCACGCCCGCGGGCCGCTTCGGCGCTCGCCAGCACGGCGTCCATCGTGCCGAGGTCGCCGGCCCCCTCGACCTTAGGAACGACGACGCCCGATACCGTATCGAGGCCGACTACCGCGAGCACGTCCGCCAGAAACCACTGGGACCCGATTGCGTTGATCCGGATGGCAATGAGCCGGCGTCCGTTCTGCAGCTCAGGGCTTTCGGTCAGGATCGCGACTGCCGACGCCCTCGCCTCCTGCTTGCCGTCCGGAGGGATCGAGTCCTCAAGGTCGATGATGACCAGATCGGCGGCGGACGCCAGGGCCCGGCGCACCTTGCGGCTTTCCGAAGCGGGCACGGACAGACACGACTTGATGGCGGGAAGAGGGCCGTACCCGCGGCCAGGGACCTGCACTGCCGGTTCGTGCGTGCGCATCCGGGTCCACCTTCCGCCCCGGTCGCCGTCCGAGCCGCCATTCCGGGAATCTTTGATGCGTATCATATGTATGATATCACGCATAGGGACAGTCGCCCGAGCTCATCTGCGTAGCTCGTGTACCGATCCTTTCCGCTGTTACTGTGTCCTGGCCGTATCGCTCACGTTGGGAGAAAGTAGATGACCGATCATCCGGCTCAGCTCGGCCGGTTCTACGACGACTTCGAGATCGGCGATCTGTACCAGCACCCGTTCGGCCGGACTATTTCCGAGGCCGACTCGACCTGGTTCACGCTCTTGACGTGCAACACGAACCAGAATCATTTCAATGCGCACCTGGCCGGGTCCAACCCGATCACGGACGGCAAGGTCATCGTCAACTCGGGCCTGACCGTCGCTCTGGTCCTCGGGCTCTCGGTCATCGACATGAGCCAGAATGCGGTGGCCAACCTGGGCTGGACCGACATCGCGCTGACTCACCCTGTCTACGTCGGCGACACGATCTACGCCGAGAGCGTGTGCACCGGAAAGCGCGAAAGCAACTCGCGCCCGGGCATGGGCATCATTACGATGATCACCCGCGGGCTCAACCAGAACGGTGACGTCATCGTGTCATGGAAACGGTCGGTGATGATTCCCAAGCGCGAGACCGGAATCGGACAGGATTACTTCCCCCAGGCTAAGTCCGGGCCGCTCACGGCGGTGGCCGACGGGCCGTGAAGATGCCGCCAGGCTCGAGGGCGGCCGACGGCCACGGTCAGTCCGCCGTGAGGAACTCCAGCAAGACCTCGGTGAACTCCTCAGGTCGTTCACGCGGTACGTAGTGGCCGGTGTCAAACCAGCGGACGGACGAGGCCGGCATCGCCGCCAGCATCTTCTCGACGGTCTCCTCGTCCAGGACGTTGCTGGTCTTGCCCACCATGAGAAGGGTCGGCATGGTGAGCAGACGGGACATCTCCCACAGGTACGCGACATCGGGCAGGCTTACTGAGCCCGTGATCCATTGCAGGTCCGGGTCGGCCTTGGGCACGAGCTTGCCCGCCCAGTTGCGTCGGAGCTGGAACTGGACGTGAAGATCCATGAACTCGGGCTGCCACTCCGGATGGAAGCTCAGGTAGAAGTCCCGCGCCTCCTGCTCGCTTCTGAAGCCGCGCAGGTTGGTCGTGGCCTGGATGAAGTCGCGCATCGCGATGGCCCCGGACTTGGAGTTAGCCGGCCCGGCGTCCGACAGCGCGAGGCGGCGTACCGTGTCCGGCTTCTCGCCGGCTACAGCGATGGCCACACGCACGCCGGCGGAATGGCCGACGAGATCTACGGGGCCCAGCCCCAGCGCGTCGATGAGGCCGTGTACGTCCCGGGCCATCGACCGCACCCGGTAGCCCGCCTTGGCCCAGTCCGAGTCACCATGTCCGCGCATGTCCATGGCGATGACATGATGCGTCCTGGCCACCACCCGGGCGATGGGATCCCAGGTATGGCACTGCACGTTCAGCCCGTGGAGCATGACGACCGGCGGCGCGGTAGGTCCCCCCCATTCGGTGTAGTGGAACCGAAGGCCATCGAGTGTCAGCCAGCCATCCTGATAATCCACTGTTGTCTCCATCCAGGCCGTCATGAGCGAAAGAACCGCTAGCGCCGGCGGCAGCTAGCGGAACATACGGAAGAAGTCCCGCAGATCCTCGAGCAGAAGATCCGGGACCTCGAGTCCGGAGAAATGGCCCCCGCGGTCGTAATCGGTCCACCGCACGATGTTGTCTGAGCGCTCGCAGAACCGGCGGACCGAGCGGAAGAGCTCGTGCGGGAAGACCGCGACACCGGTGGGAACCGTGGACGGCCGGGGAGTGTTCCAGTTCAGCCGAGGATCGGGCAGGTCGTTCCCGGACCAGTGCGCATGCTCGTAGTAGATCCGCGAGGAGGAGTTCGCGGTCCCGGTCAGCCAGTACAGCATTACGTTGGTGAGGATCAGGTCACGTTCCACGGCGTCCTCGGGGACGTTGGGTGCGTCGGCCCAGTCCTTGAACTTCTCCACGATCCACGCCAGCTGGCCGACGGGCGAGTCGGTCAGGGCGTAGGCGAGAGTCTGCGGGCGGGTTCCCTGTACCTTCATATAGCCGTTCAGCTCATTGCCGAACCGGGCGAAGTCGCCGAGCCGGTCGCGCTCATCGTCGGTGAGGGTGTCCAGTTCCTCGGTGGTCGGCAGCGAGCGCAGCAGCGTTGTGTGGAGCGCGACGATGTGCTCGGGATCGGTGAAACCCATGTCGCGGACGATGCGCGACCCCCAGTCTGTTCCGTGCGCGCCGTAGCGGTCGTAGCCCAGACGCGCCATGAGCAGGGGATATGCCTCAGCGATGCGCCAGGCATGCCAGCCAGTCTCGGTAGTCGGACCGGAGAATCCGAATCCCGGCATCGACGGCACTACGACATGGAACGCGTCCTTCTCCTGCCCGCCGTACGCAACCGGGTCGGCGAGCGGTCCCATCACCTCCAGGAACTCGACCACCGAGCCCGGCCATCCGTGCATCAGCAAGAGCGGCATGGCATCCGGTTGCGGCGAGCGAAGGTGGTAAAAGTGAATGTTCGCACCGTCGATCGTGGTCGTGAACTGCGGATAGGCGTTAAGCCGCGCCTCACAGGCCCGCCAGTCGTAGGCCGTGCGCCAGTACTCCGCCAAGTCCCGCAGGTAGCCGAGGGGCACCCCGTAGGACCAGCCGACGCCAGGGAGCTCGTCCGGCCATCTGGTCCGCGACAGCCGGTACCTGAGGTCCTCCAGGTCGGCTTCAGGAACCTCCACACGGAACGGCCGGATCGCGTCGCCCTGGGTCACGTCGATCTCCTTGCGCAGTCCCGTCCTCTATTGCTGTTAATCATATGCTTAGTTAGACAAACGCGTCAACGCCTCAGTGAGCCCAGGGGCGCCGTCGGCCGCGCCCACTTGCACGCCGTAACGGAACGCTTTATCCTGCTTATGGTTATTACAGATTGTGTCGACGGAGGAGCGCTCATGTCCATCGACCCCCCCGAAATCCCCGTCTGGCCGTTCGCGCGCAAGGCGGATGCTCCGCTGATCCCGCCGCCCCAGCTGGCCGAGCTGCGGTCCACGTGTCCGATCGCTCAGGTGGAGCTCTGGGATGGCTCCTACGCCTGGCTGGCGACCCGCTACCACGACGTCAAGGCGCTGCTGCGCAACCCAGGCCTGTCTTCGGACACGAGCCTGGACGGTTTCCCGCAGTCCAGTGAGACCCTGAAGGCGGCCCGAGGCGCCCAGAAGACATTCCAGCGGCTTGATCCACCGCAGCACGATGTCCTGCGCCGCATGCTGACAAAGGACTTCTCGGTCAGCCAGATCGCGACGCTCAAGCCCTTCATCGAGGCCCTCGTCGACCACTTGCTCGACCAGATCGAGGCCGCAGGCCACCCGGTCGACCTAGTCACGGCCCTGGCCGAGCCGCTGCCTGCCCACGTGGTCTGCAAGATCCTGGCCCTCCCCCCGGACGACTTCGGCTTCTTCCTCGACCGGGTCGGCCGCTTCATGGCCTTGAGCAGCACCCCAGAGCAGGCTCGTACGGCCGCGGCCGACATCGCCGACTACCTGGCGGAGGTGGTCACCGCACGCAAGGAGGACCTCGCCGACGACCTGGTCAGCGAGCTGATCCGGAAATACCTGATCCCGGGTGCGCTCACCGAGTTCGAGCTGGTGCACATGCTGCACCTGCTGGTCATCGGCGGATTTGACACTACGGCCAACATGATCGCGCTCGGTACCATCCTCCTGCTCCAGAACCCTGGCCAGATGAAGGATCTGCGCGAAGATCCAGGGCTCATCCAGGGTGCGGTGGAGGAGATGCTGCGCTACCTTAGCGTGGCGCACCACGTCGCCTTTCGGCTGGCCAAGGCCGATATCGAGATCTCAGACATCTGCATTCACGCTGGTGACGGAGTGATCGCACCGGTCAGTGCGGCCAACCACGATCCCGAGGTCTTTCCTGACCCGCAGGCCTTCGACGTCCGCCGGGATGCCCGCGACCACGTCGCGTTCGGGTTCGGCGTGCACCAGTGCCTGGGCCAGCACCTGGCCCGCCTCGAACTCCAGGTTGTCTTTACCAAGCTTCTGCGGCGCTTCCCCGCGTTGCGCATGGCAGCAAGCCCGGCGGACCTGCACTTCAAGGACTCGATGATCTACGGGGTCGAGCGCTGCCCGGTCAGCTGGTAAGGGCGCCCCGCCCACCTAAGGAGCCGTTCGGATCATGCACATCGAAGTAGCGCACGAGCGTTGTATCGGGGCTGGAAACTGCGTCGAAATCGCGCCGAAGTACTTCACTCAGGGCGAGAATGACGGTCTTGTCCAGGTACTCGCCGACTCGGTTGATACGCCGGATACAGACGCTGTCGAACGTGCCGCGGACATCTGCCCAGTCGGCGCGATCCTGCTGAGCCACACCGCACCGCGGCCCTGAAGTACCCGGGCCACCGCCCTCAGGCGGGGATGCCGGCCGAGGGCGACGCAATACCCGAACGTGCGAGCACGAGTGATGCGACCCGGAAATCCGGCATGGTCACGACCTTTCCGTCGACCATCGCCGCCGGCTGCCCGCTCGCCATGGCCTCCTCGTAGGCTGCGCAGATGATGCGGGCCGACTCGATCTCGGCGGGGCTCGGCGCCATGATCTCGTTAATGACATCCAGGTGCGCCGGCGAAACCGCGATACACGCGGTAAAGCCGATGTCACGCCACATACGGACGAATGCGCGAACCTTGTCAATGTCCTTGTAATCGGGTATCAGCGATCCGCCCGTAGCGAACAGTCCGTACGCGGCCGCGGCAAGAGAGATCTTCGACCGCGGGTAATAGTTCGCCGGCTCGAAGAGCCCGTCGCCGTCGAACGGACGCGACCCGACATCTGCCGCAAGATCCACGTAACCGAAATGCAGGCCGACGACCCCGTCAGCACTCGCGATCCGGTCGAGCTCGATGAGCGCGCGCGCGGTCTCGATCATCACGTGCAGACCGCGTTCCGGGCCGCCCCCGCTGGTGAGGATCGACCGGACCTGGACAAGCTCGTCCACGGTCTCAACCTTCGGATAACAGACCAGGAAATCCCCGTTCGCCTCGGCCAGAGCCTGCAAGTCATCGAGCGCCCACGGGGTGGACAGGTTGTTCACGCGCACTATGATCGTGCGGCCACCGAAATAGTCGGGCTGCCCCAGCCATTCGACGGATTTCGCCCGCGCGAGGTCCTTCGTCGCCGGCGCGGCCGAATCCTCGAGATCGATCATGATCGCATCCGCGGCTACCCCCGGCACTTTCGACCAGAACTTATCGTTGAGAATCGGCACTTCCAGGATGCTGCGCATGCTCGCATAGGTGCGCCTGCCATCTGACATCGTTACGTCGTCTCCTTCGTCGCCGTTGAGATCTGCTCACTGGCTCTGGTCAGCCAGTTGCCGTCGTCGTGCGGCGGCGTGCCGCCCGCCACGCTAGGGCTCTACCGCGTGGAGCCCGGCGAGGACGTCAAACGACTCACGTTGCTCGATCCGCTTCCGATAGCGCGGGATGACCGGACCGGCATTGATGCCGGCCACGCCGATGAGCACCCCGGCTCGCCCGTAGGCCACCACGAGGGTCTCGCCGTCGTGCTCAAGGACGCGAACAGCGTCATGGCCGGCGGCGCTGCCGATGCTCTGGATGCGCAGGCGGTACTGCTCAGACCAGAAATACGGAGCGCTGGCGAAGCCGCGCGGGTCTGCCTTACCGAGCAGGCGCTGCGCGGCGTAGGTGCCCTGCTCGATGGCATTCGTCCAGTGCTCAACTCGCATCCGCCGCTCGTAGAGCGGGTTGTACCAGTTGGCGATATCGCCCGCGCCGACGACACCGTCGGTGCCAACGGCGGCACATGTCCGGTCGCAGACCAGTCCGTTGTCGAGTTCCACCCCAGAGGATCGCATCCATTCGACCAGAGGCACGGATCCGACAGCCGCGACGACCAGGTCGGCGCGGATCTGCCGTCCGTCCTCGAGGACGACAGCCTCGGCCCGCTTGTCGCCTCGCAACTCCCGCACCTGGGTGCCGCAGATGATCTCCACCCCGTGACTGCGGTGGATCCCGGCGATGTGATTCCCGAGCGTGGCGCCCACGGCGTGCGCGAGGGGCGCCGGCGCGGTCTCGATCACCGTCACGGTCTTGCCGAGCGAGCGTGCGGACGCCGCAACCTCCAGGCCGATGAAGCCAGCGCCGATGATGACCACGTGCTCGGCCTCGGCGAGCGCCGTGCAGCCGACCCGGCCGTCGGCCAGGTCACGCAGCGACAGCACGCCACCGGGCGCAGGCAGCGGCAACGGCCGCGCGGCCGATCCGGTGGCGATCACCAGCTGCGAAAACGGCAGTTCGAACTCCGTATCCGGGCCGGCAGCGGTCACTCGCCGGCGGGCCAGGTCCAGTGCCGTCACGGTTCCGGCGATCCGCTCAAGGTCGAGCGCCTCGGGCCAGGGGATCGCCACGTCCGCTGGGCTCTGCGTTCCGGAGATGACGCCCTTGGAGACCGCAGGCCGCCGGTAGGGCGCGTCCGCGTCGCCGTCGATCAGCTGTATCGAGGCGTCATACCCGAGTTTGCGCAGTTCGCGGGCAGCACTAAGGCCGGCCGTGGACGCCCCCACGATAAGCACCGGATCGCTCATGCTGCCCTCCGCGATCGACCGCCGTCAACATATCTATGCTTATGATTATCACGTCTAGACCGAGCCTGCAAGAGCACGGCCAACTGGATGCGGCCCGCGCAGCGGCAGCATCGGCCGGCTGCCGGGCGCTCAGGACTGCTCGAGGAGGCGCCGGGCGATCAGCACCTGCTGGATCTCGTTCGTCCCTTCGCCCAGGATCAGCAGCGGTGCGTCCCGGTAGAGTCGCTCGACCGGGTACTCCTGGGAGTACCCGTAGCCGCCGTGGATCCGCATCGCCTCGGTGGCGACCTCGAGAGCCGTCTCGCTCGCGAAAAGCTTGGCCATCCCGGCCTCCAAATCGACCCGCTCGCCGCGCGACTTGCGCTCGGCAGCGTCGAAGACCAGCAGCTCGGTGGCGTGGATCTTGGTACCCATCTGGGCGATCTTCAGCTGAATCGCCTGGTGCTCGCTGATGGGCACGCCGAAAGTCTCACGCTGCTTGGCATAGCTCACCGCGTACTCGAATGCGGATGTGGCAAGTCCCAGGCCGCGCGCCGCCACGTTGACGCGGCCGAGTTCCACGGCGGACATGAACTTCTTGAATCCGCGGTTCACCTCGGAATCACCGCCGAGAACCGCACCGGCCGGTACCCGCATGCCGTCGAAGACCAGCTCGGTGCTCTCAACGCCCTTGTAGCCCAGCTTCTTCAGCTGCGGCGGCACGGTGAGCCCGGGCTGCTGTGCGACGCCAGGTTCCTTCTCGACGATGAACGCGGTCATTCCCCGGTGCCGGGGCGAGGCGTCCGGGTCGGTGACCGCAAGAAGCATGACAAGCCCGGCGCGCAGGCCGTTGGTGACCCACATCTTCTGCCCGTTGAGCACCCATTCGTCGCCGTCGCGCACCGCGCGCGTCCGGATCGCCTGGACGTCCGAGCCCGCATGCGGCTCGGTCATGGAGTATGCCGCACGGAGCTCACCGGTCGCCATCCGCGGGAGGTAATCCTCCTTCTGCTCGTCTGTCCCATAGTTCTCGATCATCCATGCAGCCATGAAATGCGTGTTGATGACACCAGACAGGGAGATCCACCCACGTGACAGTTCCTTGATGACCAGGGCATATGTCACCAGGTCCAGGCCGAGGCCGCCGAACTTCTCGGGGATCGTCAGCCCGAACAGGCCCATCTGGCGCATCGTTTCGACCAGCGGTTCCGGGAATTGGTCAGCGTGGTCGTACGCCGAGACCGTCGGCTCGACGTCGCGGTCTACGAAATCCCGGATCGCCTGCGCCATCGCCCGCTGCTCATCGGTGAATTCCATGTCGTCCCTCGCTCCTCATACAGCAGATTCCGGTCCTTCTCGTCCCCGCAGGACGAGATTCGACCGAGGGCAGCACCACCGGCGTCTTCGGGCTCAGTCGTCGACCACGATGATGCAGCCACCCGGGCACCCCGAGGCAGCATCACGAACGGCCACTTGCAGGTCCGCCCGGACCTCGATCCCACCGGCGGCCACGCCTCCGTCCGGCAGCATGTCGCCGTCCGCCCCGAGAACCGTGGCCAGTCCCTGATCGTCTAGCGAGAACACTTCAGGAACATGCATCTCGCACATGCTCGACCCGGTGCACTCCATCTGGTCCACGTACACGCGCATGACTATCGACGCTCCGCCGTTTATCTGGTCTTCTTGCTCTGGTGCTGCTTGCGCCGCAGCGACGCGAAAACCGCGTTGTCCCGTACCTCGATCTCGAACACCGGGATCCGGCCGCGGACGGCACCGCCGATGCTCTCGCCGGTCCGGATACTGAACTCGTAACCGTGCCATGGACAGCGCACGACCTGCCCGTCCTCACCGTAGATGTACTCGTTGGCCGCGGAGGGAAGCATTGTGCCTGTGATCCGTCCGTGGCAGATCGGCCCGCCTTGATGGGGGCACCGGTTCCCGAGAGCAAAGAAGCCACTCGGGGTCCGGACGATCACCAGCGTCCGGCCTTCGATCTCCACCGTTCGCGGACGGTCAATGTCGAACGACTCGATCGGGCCGATCTCGTAGAAGTAATCGTCAGTCGCGCTGGCGCTACCTGGCAGGGCCGTCTCGGCGGTCATGGAGACACGCTTTCCCGGCTGCCCGTGATCGCGGCTTTCCCGTTGGTCAGGACCGCGGCCGCCGCATCGCCCAGCACCCGGGTCACATCGGCGGCGCTGTCGCCGTCGAACGGCTGATGCGACCCGAACGCGAGAAGCGAGCGAAGCTGCTGGGAGGAGAACGAGCGGTCCCACTCTCCCGATATCGCTGCCTCCTCGACCGGCGAGGTGGTCACCCATAGCCGGCCGGGCAGGTAGGTGCTCGGCGGCTCCTTGACCCAGGGCAGGTCGTGCCGGAAGGTACGCCATTCCCTGTCCATGCGCCACATGAGCGACGGGAGCCAGGTGAAGCCGAAGCCCGCAAAGATGACCCGCAGATCGGGGAACGTCTCGAAGGCTCCCTCGAACACCAGGCTGGTGATGTTCGATTCAGCCAGGTGCGGCATCAATGACAGCCGCGAGAAGGCGCTGAGGTGAACTCCCCCCGAGAGCGGGGGCGCGCCCAGGTACCGGCCCTCGACGCCGGAGAAATGGACCATCACGGGGACGTCCGCCCCCAGGCAGGCCTCGTAGATGGGATTGAGGGTGAACGAGCCGAGCATGCTGTCACCCAGCGGAATCGCGACTGCGCCCACGCCTGAGCCCGCCGTTGCCAGCCGGGTGATCTCCGCCGCTGACCACGCCGGGTCGTGCGGGCTGACCACCAGTGCCAGCTTCCTGGTCGGACTGGCCCAGTTCTCCAAGCCGTACGAATTGATCGCGGCGGCGAATACCTTGGCGCCGACGCGATCGGCCCATCCGTTGATCGTCAATCCCTGATGCGGAACCAACAGGTACTCATCCCCGTCATCGCCGGGGGGCTCGAGGTCAACGTGCGGATGATCCCATCGCTCGCTCACCCGGATGTGATTCGACGCCTCGTCAATCGACGAGACGAACTCGACGCGCTCGAAATGCCGCTGCCACGCCAGCGGCATGTGGGAGAATAGGTCCGAGTACTGTCCCACGCCCACGTGCCGGTCACAGTCGACGAACATCTTCACCTCCGCCTGCTTCGATTCGATCTCGGCCGATTCCTGCCTACGCGCTTGCTGCCGCGGGATCCCGAAATCGCATGACCTTGTCGCCGAAAGTGGCCAGCGCGTTCTCGTAGCAGACTTTGGAACGCATCGAATCAGGGATACGAGCAATGACGAACCCGGGATCGTCGGTGTCATAGTGCGGGTAATCGGAACTGAACAGCAGCATCGATTCCAGGCCCGGCGTCTCCAACAGCGCGGTCAGCTCCGCTGGAGACTCCGTCTCGTCCAGCGGCTGCGTGGAGAAAGTGAACGCCTCACGCACATACTCGCTAGGGAGCTTCTTGGCCTTCGGAGCGGCTTTCGGATCCCGCTGCCAGAGCAGGTCCATCCGCGGCAGCAGGTGCGAGAGCCAGCTGAAGCCCCATTCGACCATGACGAACTTCAGGCCCGGGAACTTCTCAAGCGTCCCGTTGACGATGACGTCGACAACGTTGGCCGCCCCGACCTGGGTCAGGACGACGTGGCGCTCGCCGTAGGAGCGCGGCACGCCACCTGCCACCCCTTGCGACCCGTAGTAGCACCCCTCACTCCCGCTCTGGTGGACGACGACCGGAAGGTCGTTCTCCACCGCCGCCTCGTAGATCGGGTCGAGAGTGCCGGAACCGAGCATGGTGTCCAGCAGGAGCAGCTGGATCCCGACCACGCCGGGCTTCCCGGCGAACCGCCGGATCTCGGCTGCGGCGGCCTTAGGGTCATGCGGCGACACGGTCACCGCAAGCGACATGCGATCGTCAAACGGCACCCATTGCTCGAAAAAGTAGTCATTGGAAGCCGCGTAGAACGCATGCGCGGAGTCTGGGTCCCCCCACGCAGTCACGCCGTAGGGCTGCTGGGGCAGGAGCAGCGCTGAGGCGATCCCGAACGGCTCGATATGAGTGGCGAGCATAAACTCCATATCGGATCCGGCTGGGCCGCCGTCGGGGCAGACAGCGTCCGCCCGGTAGGTGATATTAGGATGGTTGTAACGGTCCCGTGCCCGTGCGTAGACGCGCATGCCGCGCACCTCAAAGTGCCGCCGCCAGGACTCCGACATAAACGGCAGCAGGCGACGCACATCGGCCACCATCGGGTGAATGTCGCAATCCACGACCGGATACTTTTCCTTGCGAACCGGACTGCTCATGAGTTCGCCCTGCCCTTCTCGCTCAACCACGGCCAGTGTCTCACCCTGTCGTAGGCTGATATCTATGACTATCATATGACGGGAAGAACAGCAAGGACGCGTTGGCGTGAGGCGGATGGAGGCACAGCCATGGCGACTGCTACCGGTTCCGCGGCGGTTACCGAGCAGCGGCAGGCTAGTGCCCGGTCCCTGCTGCACAGTCGCCGGGAGCTGACCGTGCTGTCGGCCATGTCCCCGCAGCAGCCCGACGATCTGCTGGCTGCTCTGATCGATGTTGCCAGAGCGAACGGGTGCCGCCTACGGATCCTTCTGGCCGACCTTGAGGGAGCGTACAAGTTTCTGGATGCTGCGAGCCTAGCCGATGTGCGCTCCGGGCAGGTCAGACTCGTCTCGGTGGCAGGTGCGGTTCCGGCCGCCCTTAGTGACTACGTCGACTACTTCCCGGCCTCCCTCTGGAGCTTCGACCAGATGCTGGCGAGGCGGACCATAGAGGTGGACCTGCTCGTCGCGCGGGTGCATGAGACAGCCAAACCCGGGGTGCTGTCATACGGACAGATGGTCGGCTACACGACGTCGGCGCTGGAGTCGGCAGCGGCGGTCTGCTTCGAGGTGGCACCGCCTGCGTCGTTCCCGCCGTCGCCTGCTCTCCCCGCAGATGCGGCGGACATCGCCTACGCCGTGCTGCCCGATCCGCCCCCGAAAGGACGGGATCGTCGACCGCCGAGCGCCGAGCAAGCCGCGATCGCCGGGCGGATTGCCGCGCTGCTGCCTGACGGCGCGACGGTACAGCTCGGGCTGGGGGCCGTTCCAGATGCCGTGGCTGGTGCCTGGCAGGGCCGCTCCGACCTGCGCTTGCATTCAGGAATCCTGCCGCCTTCTGTGGCGCTGGCCCTGGCCGCCGGCCTGTTCGCCGACTCCGACCCGGTGGCCACGGGAGTCATGCCGGTACCGCTCGGCTCGCCGCCCTGGCCGGATCGCGTACGCCTGCTGCCGGTGTCCCAGACGCACTCGACGGACACACTCGAGCACATCCCGCGGCTGTGGGCCATCAACTCGGCGTTCGATATCGATCTCCACGGCCAGGTCAACGCGGAGTACGTCGCAGGGACCCGGCTCGCCTCTGGTGGAGGTCAGGCCGATTTCTTCCGCGGTGCGCATCGCAGCGTCGGCGGGGCCTCGGTGCTCGCGCTGCCGTCCCGGGCCCGGGACGGCAGCAGCCGGATCCGGGCCACGATCGCGCCGCCTCACGTGGCGACGCTGGCGGGATCAGACCTCGATTACGTGGTCACCGAACATGGCGTCGCGCACCTCACCGGGCTCACCGCGGCCGAGCGGGCCGAGGCGCTCATCCTGGTAGCCGATCCTCAGGATCGGGCCGCGCTCGCTGCGACCGCCGTCAATCCCAGATCAGGCCCCCATCGACGTTGATCGATTGGCCCGTGATCGCGGCCGCCGCCGGGGAAGCAAGGAAGACCACGGCCGCCGCGACGTCCTCCGGCCGGTTAAGCCGCCCCAGTGCCAGGCCCGATGTGAGCTTCGAGGTGAGCTCCTGCGTGGTCAGTCCGCTGGCCTCGGCCCGGCCATCCAGCCAGTTGTCCATCATCGGCGTCCGGGTCATTCCTGGGCAGACGGAGTTGACTCGGATGCCGTAACGACCCAGAGCGGCCGCTGCGATCCGCGTCATGGTGATCACGGCGCCCTTGGAGCTCGCGTAGGCAATGTTAGAGGTGTCGCGGTATCCCTTGCCCGCGATCGACGCGATGTTGACGATGCTCCCGCCGCCGTGATCGCGCATGTACCGCGCTGCTTCCTGCAGCAGCAGGAAGCAGCCACGTGCGTTGACCGCGAGGATGGTGTCCCAGTCCGCGGGGGTGAGGTCGAAGAAGTCGATCACGCGCGTGATGCCCGCGCAGCTGACGACCACGTCCAGGGCGCCGAAGGTGGACACGGTCTGCGCGACCAGGCCCTGGATGTGTGACTGCAAGCTGACGTCGGCGGCTACGAACAGCGCGTCCGACCCCCCGCCGCGCAGATCCGAGACCGTTGCCTCGCCGCCGTCGACATCGAGATCGGCGACCACCACGCGAAAGCCTTCCGCGCCGAGGAACTGGCTGATCACCTTCCCTATTCCCCCAGCCGCCCCGGTGACGATGGCCGCTGGCCTGGTGCTCACGTGTCCAGCTGCAGGAACGGGAACATGACGAGCGGGAAGACTGCAGTCGTGCCGCCGTCGACCGGCAAGGTGACCGCGGTGACGTACCGGGACTCGTCGCTCACCAGGAAAAGTGCCGCGTCCGCCACGTCCCAGCCAGTGCCCTCGGTTCCCAGCATGGTCGCGCGGGCCCGGCGGATTCGGGTCGTGTCGCCGGCCGTGAGGTCGCCGCTCCAGCCCTTGAAGCCCAGGCCCATAGGAATGGCCACGTGGCCCGGCGCCACGTCGTTGACCCGGATGCCGTGACGTCCCTCACGGAAGGCGATGGCCCGGCCCAGGCTCGACATGCCCGCCTTAGCGGCCGAGTAAGCCGGCCCGCCACCGGCCTGCAGCGAAGAGATCGAGCTGATGTTGACGATGGATCCGCGGCCCTGTGTCCGCATCTGCGGCAGCACCGCGTCCATCATGAGCATGGCTCCGGTGAGGTTGAGGTCGAGCACTCGATGCCACAGGGCTTCATCGAAGTCACCCTCGCCAGGCGCGATCGCGGCATTGTTAACCAGGCCGTCGATGCTTCCGTAGGTATCCAGCGTCACCTGGGCCGCCTGCCGACACTGTGCGGCGTCAGTGACGTCCGCCAACACGACCGTTGAGCGGCCACCCTGCGCCTCGACCGCCTGCTGCGTGTGCTGGGCGCGGTCCTTGTCCCGGTCGAGGATGACGACGTTCGCACCCTTGACGGCGAACAGGACGGCCATCGCCGCGCCCGTTCCCGCCATGGCGCCGTCCGAGCCGCCGCCGGTCACCAGGACGGTCCGATTCTTCAGGCGATCGTCACGGGCGATCTCCGGCACCTCAAGGGCAGCGTCATTCACTGTGGCTCCTCCGCTCGGATAAACGGTCGGCTGGGGACTGGCCGAAGTGACTGGCTCCGCGACGGCACCGGTCAGATGTGACCGCCCTGCCGCAGCTGGTCCACGTCTGCCTCGCTCTTGCCGAGGAAGTCTTTGTAGACGAGGTCGTTGTCCTCGCCCAACGCCGGAGCCGTGCGCCACACCGAGCCTGGATAGTTCGCGAGTTTCGGGATGACGTTCTGCATCCGGACCTTGCCCAGATCAGGATCGTCGACCGTCACGATATTCTCGCGCTCGCGGTAGGTCTCGTCCGCGAGAATATCCTCGACCGTATAAATGGGGGACGCAACGACTTCAAGCTTCTGCATGATGTCCACGCATTCGGCGAGCGGACGCTGGGAGATCCACTCACCGACTAGCCTGTCGAGCCGCACGGCATTGCGCGCCTGATCCGGTCGCGTCGCATAGTCCTCGGCGGGCTCGCCCACGAGAGCCGCGACGTTGCTCACGCTGCGAGGAGTTCCGGAGGTCACGGTGAGCCAGCGGCCGTCGCTCGTCTTAAAGGTATTGATGACGGCGGCGGGTGCTGCCGCGAGCTGGTTGCCGACGCGCGTCGGGACCTCGCCGAGCTGATCGTAGAAGATGATCTGCCATTCGATGAGACGGAACAACCCGTCAAATAGGGCCAGGTCGATCCACTCGCCGCGGAAGTCGGGATCGGCGTTCTTGCGGTAGAGGGCGGCCATGATCGCGTATGAGCCCATCAGCCCGGTGACCGAGTCGCCGTGGGAGAATCCGGTGTGGACGGGAGGGCCGTCCGGGAAGCCGGTCAGGTTGACCACGCCGCTCATCGCTTCGCCGACCTTGCCGAACCCGGGCTGGTTGCGCTTGGTGGACGTCGCTCCGAAGCCGGTCACCTGCAGGACGATGATCTTGGGATTGATCTGGTTGAGCGAGGCGTAGTCAAGGCCCCACTTCTCCAGTGTCTCGACGCGGAAGTTCGTGATGATAACGTCCGCCCACTGAGCCAGCTCGCGGGCAACTTCCCGGCCCTCGTCTGTCCGTAGGTTCAAGGTGATCGACCGCTTGTTGCGAGCCGCTACCTTCCACCAGAGGTGAGCGCCGTTCTTCTCCGGCCCGGCACCCCGCTGCGGGTCCCCGTTGCCGGGATCTTCAACGTGCACGATAGTGGCGCCCAAGTCGGCCAGCAGCGTCCCTGCCAGGGGCCCAGCGATCACGTGCGCGAACTCCACGACCTTCAGACCGGCGAGCGCACCGTTTCCGTTCACTGTATCCTCCACCCTGACCCTGTCGATTCATTAATATGATAAGTATAAATCATGAGGGAGTCAACGAGTGGCGGCAGACATGAACAAGGACGACCAGGACAAGACGCTCCGCCGACCAGGTAGGGGCCGACTCGTGCGGTCCGCCTGGTACCCTGCAGATGTGGGCATACCGGGCGACGTAGGCGACGCGAATGCCGCGACGGCCCAAGATGTCGCCGTCGGGGCAGCCGGCAAGCCCGCTGGCCCACGGGCGGTCTACCCTCCTCCGCTTATTGATCGCGCGATCAAAACCTCGGAACGCATAGCCGCGGCCATCGTCTCGGAGATCATCTCCTTGGAGCTGAAGCCCGGAGACCGCCTCCCCAACGAGGCGGCCATGGTGGAGCAATTCCGCGTCGGCCGGGGCTCGCTCCGAGAGGCGTTGCGCATCCTTGAAGTCCACGGGCTGATCAGCTTGCGCTCGGGGCCGGGGGGCGGCCCTGAAGTGATTGCCGTGAACCCACGAGACGTTGCACGCACCTTCTCCCTCTACCTGCACCTGAGCAGGGCCACAATCCGCGAGCTCACTGAAGCGCGCCTGTTCCTCGAGCCCATGATTGCGCGGATGGCCGCGGAGACCCGCGAACCGGAGGGTATGAAGCGGCTTCAGGAAGCTCTGGACTACGAGGCATCCGTTCCCAAGGGCGACCCGCGCTACATCTTCGCCGGCAACAACTTCCACTACGTGCTGGCCACCATGTCCGGGAACGCCGTCATCGACCTCATGGCGACCGCGCTCAAGGAGCTCTACACGTCCCGCGTCGTCGGCGGTGGGCTGGTCAATGACCTGGACCAAGAAAAGCTGCGCGGCGATCATCGCAAGATAGGCATGGCCATCATCGAGGGCGACCCGGAGAAAGCGGAACGACTGGCCCGGCAGCACACTCAGTACTACCTCGGCAAGGTGGTACGCATTCCCGGGTTCGCGGAGTCCACCATCACCTGGGGTTGACCGTCCCCTGCCGGGCACCTGCCCCGGCCTGGGGCGGGGAGGCCGGGGAACCATGCGTACCGCGAAGGACCAGCCGTGGCCTGAGTACCACCCGCTGAACGGGAGTCGACGGCTCCTTGATGCGCCGCAGCAGGAAGCTGACTGCGATATGAGCCATGCTCTGGATGCCGGTATGAACCGTCGTCAGGTCGATGACATCCCAGGCCGACATCGGGATGTCATCGAATCCCACGATGCTGAGGTCTGCGGGAACGCGCAAGCCCGCCGCGATGGCCGCGCTGCAGGCGCCCATAGCGATAACGTCATTGCCGCAGAACACGGCCGTAGGAGGTTGCGGCAGGGCTAGCAATTCAAGCGTCGCCCGCCTGCCAGTCGCGTGCGCGAACACGCCTCTCCGCACGAAGGTCCCCGGTAGACCGACACGGCTCCTGGCGAGACCATCGCGGAAGCCGGCCTCCCGGTCACGACCCGTACTGGTGTCGGCGGGACCGAAGATCGCAGCGATTCGGCAGTGCCCGAGCCCAGCGAGGTACTCCGCGACCTCGAGCGCGCCCCGGCGATTGTCGACCACGCAAGTGTCAGCGTCGATGTCGTCCACGTCACGATTGACGATGACGTACGGGATGCCTCGCGTGCTCAGTTCCTCGGGCAGGGAGGAGCCGAGCAGCGTGGTGGTGAGAACTACGCCATCCAGCGAGCCGTCCGCGAGCCTGCCGATCTCGACCGGGTTCTGTTCATGGTCGGTGATCAGAAGCGTCCGGTAACCGTTGCGGTCCAGGTCCTCCCTCAGCGGCTCGACCAGCTCAGGGAAGAACGGGTTGGTCAGATCGGCGGCAACGACTCCTATCCTCCGGGTTGCGCGCGTCGATAGGCTCCGGCCGATCTCACTGGGCACGTAGGACAGTTCAGCGGCTACCGCTCGAATTCGCTCACGCGTCTGCTCGGACATCCCGGCCTCGCCGCGAAGCGCGCGCGAGACCGTCGACTGGGAAACGCCGGCCGCTCTTGCCACGTCATGACTCGTTGCACCCATGCGCCATCCGCCCTTGACCGAGGTTAAGTGCCACCCTATTGCAGGCACGCACTACCCCCACGAGACGCCGGAACGGAGCCGATCGCATTGACACCCATACGTATGGGTGCCACAATGACGGCCTCAGCCCCTGATCCGCTGGAGAGCCCATGGCCGTATATCTCAAAGCCGCCACGACCGCCTCCCGGGATGGTGCGGGCCAGGCAGCGGTGCGTGCCACGGTGACATCGATCATCGACGACGTCCGCCAGCGCGGAGATGCAGCCGTTCGCGCGTACTCGGAGAAGTTCGACAGGTGGTCCCCGGATTCGTTCTCGTTGACGGGGGATGAGATCGAGGCCATCATGGCCACGGTCCCCGCTCAGACGATCGAGGACATCGCGACTGTTCAGCGAAATGTTCGCGAGTTCGCGCAACGCCAGCTAGATTCCATGCTCGAGTTCGAGGTGGAGGCCCAGCCTGGCGTGTTCCTCGGGCAGAAGCACATTCCGATCTCGGCCTCTGGTGCCTACATTCCCGGTGGGCGGTACCCACTGGTGGCATCCGCCCACATGACGGTGGTAACCGCGAAGGTCGCCGGGGTGGAGCGTGTCACGGCGTGCACCCCACCCATCCGCGGCGAGATTCCCGCCGCCACCATCGCGGCGATGAGCTTGGCCGGCGCGGACGAGATCTTCCTGCTCGGCGGCGTTCAAGCCGTCGCCGCCATGGCCATCGGCACCGAGACCATCGGCAAGGTCGACCTGCTCACCGGACCCGGAAACGCCTATGTCGCCGAAGCCAAGCGGCAACTGTTCGGCGATGTCGGAATCGACCTGTTCGCCGGGCCAACCGAAATTCTCGTCATCGCCGACGAGACCGCCGACCCGTTCATCGTCGCCGTCGACCTCCTCAGCCAGGCAGAGCACGGTCCGGATTCTCCCGCCATCCTCATTACGACGTCAGAGGCTCTCGGACGCGAGGTCCTCAGCCACGTGGGCTCCATCCTGCCTGAGATGCCGACCCGCGACTTTGCCGAGCCTGCGTGGCGCGACCACGGACAGGTCATAGTCGTCGACGACCTCGCTACGGCCTACTCACTGGCGGACGCCTTCGCCAGCGAGCACGTCGAGGTCCTTACCACTCGGCCGCGCGAGGCCCTGACCGTCATGCGCAACTACGGCGCGCTATTCCTCGGGGAAGGCACGTGCGTCTCCTACGGGGACAAAGTCATCGGCACCAATCACACGCTCCCCACCCGAGGCGCGGCACGCTACACCGGCGGCCTGTGGGTAGGTAAGTTCATCAAGACCGTCACCTACCAGGAGGTCACCGATGATGCAGCAAGCGCCGCCCTGGGCGAGCTGTGCGGTCGCGCCGCTCGCGTTGAGCAGTTCGAGGGCCATGCACGCGCTGGTGACGTCCGCGCCGCCAAGTACGCCGGTGGCCCGCTGACGTGGCGGCCCGACCGGGAGCCAGCGCCTTCGGCGTGACTAACCGCATCGTCGGCCGGACGGCGCTGGTCACTGGCGCGGGCAACGGGCTGGGCCGCGCCATCAGCATCGCTCTTGCAGAGCACGGCGCCCGCGTCGTCCTGGTGGGCCGGAACACGCAGAAGCTGGACCGAGTCGCCACAGAGATCCACGCCGCGCCGGGCGACCGGGCAGGAACGGCACGCGTCGCAGCCTGTGACACTGGTGACCCGGCCTCTGTCGTAGCCCTGGCCGCCGAGCTGGCTGAGGAGGACATCTCCATCCTCATCAACAACGCCGGAATCGCCGGGCCGGTCGCTTCGCTCGTCGACATCACACCGCAGGACTGGGACGCGGTATTCGCGGTGAACGTCCGCGGCGTCTACCTCATGTGCGCGGCGTTCATCCCCGCGATGACCGAGCACGGCCGGGGCGACGTCATCAACGTCGCGTCCGTCAGCGGGAAGCGGCCGCTGGCACGACGAACCCCCTACACGGCGTCGAAGATGGCCGTCATCGGCCTGACAACCTCCCTGGCTTACGAAGTGGGCCCGCTCGGAGTGAACGTAAATACCCTGTCACCAGGGCCCGTGCGCGGACCGCGGATGGAACGCAACTTCCGACTCGAAGCCGAGCGGACAGGGACGTCAGCAGTGGACGCCGAGGAAGCCT